>Ga0116231_10002985_pt1 | contig 35359 bp, 18 predicted proteins | sample S1TSphgellanicum_2_FD_89695 | JGI IMG/M metagenome (GOLD analysis project Ga0116231, IMG submission 89695) | Host-associated microbial communities from peat moss isolated from Minnesota, USA - S1T2_Fd - Sphagnum magellanicum MG | ecosystem: Host-associated > Plants > Peat moss > Unclassified...
AATTATCAAAAATTAGATAATCATTTATTTATTTGGAATAATTAACTAATCATTTGGCTTAACTTTATTTACTTGGATAATAAAAAATTGGATCTAAAAATCAAATTGATTAATTTGATATTTGATTAATTAATTTAAGTATATTTTTGTTTTAATAAGTTATTGAAATCACTATTTAAGATAATTATTCCATGTTATAGATTGTAAGTTTAGTTTTTTCATGAAAAATTCCTACACCAAGATGAGCTTGATCACAATTGTCATTGTATTATTTGTTCCACAAATAATATAACCTCTTTTCAAATTCATGAAACAAAGTAAGAATCATGGAACTCCTAATCAACAACCCAACCTCTATACACACCTTTGTTAGCATATTAATTTGAAATTAACTAATTATTTTGGAGTGACCCAAAATGTAGGTATTACATTTAGGGTAAGATTTTCATTTAAAGAAGGTTTAACCCCCACATGCGTATTTTTGGTGTGACCCAAAATGCAAGTATTGCATTTAGGGTAGGATTTTCGTATAAAGATGCTTAAACCTCACATGCGTATTTTTTCTGTGCCCCAAAATGCAGGTATTGCATTTAGGGTAGGATCTTCATATAAATAAGCTTAAACCCTACATGTGTTCTTTCGGAGTGGCCCAAATTGCAAGTATTGCATTTAGGGTTGGGTTATTTCAAAGTGATTTTGCATGTGCATATTGTGTTTAGGACTAGGTCTTCACTTAAAGGTATCCAAACCATTTAGATGGGTTTTTTTGAAACGTGGGTATTGCAACTCCCTTGGGAATCCCTGGTGGGTACCTAGTCTCTCCCCTGGGAGTCCTTGGGAGTAGGTACTCGTAGAGCGTCCCTGGGAGTCCTCCCTTGTTGGGACTTCGCACTGCTCTTGCGCTGGTGACTGCTCTGCTTGTTCATTTTGGTTGGTTGGTTGGTTGGTTTGTTTGCTTGTGAGATCTTTGTGTCTTTCACTTGTCACTTATTTTGCCTTTGTCATGGCCATGCCTGTTGTTGCATCGCCCAGTTTCTTCTTCTTCTTCTTGTCTACTCTTCTCGTACTCTTGCATGCGTCACCCATTGTGGCAGAGGCGGAGGACCGCGACCCACATCTAGGGACCATCCGTGTCGTCTTCCAGGTACTTACCTTGTTTGTTTGTTTGTTTGTTTGTCTGTTTGTTTTCTACCCTAAAATGCATGCAGGCTAGCTGCGTGCATGTAATTTGTTTGTTTGTCTGTTTGTCTTCTACCCTAAATTGCATGCAGGCTTGCTGTGTTTATGTAATTGCTGGGAAGAAGAGTAGTACAGATGATTGTGTCTGTAGTATGAGGAAGAAGGAAGAATTAGTTTCCAAGTGTGTTTCCATGGTGAAACTCATCAGTTCCATTTAACATCATGCAGATTTCTGCTGTAATTCTTGTCTTTTTTGTCCTTCAGAGGTAACCCTAGAACTGAACTTTCCCTAGATTTTCAAGGTTTCAGAGAAGAGCTGAAGTGCATCAAGATGGATTGATGATCAGTGTCCATTTAAACCTGCAGAAACACTGCATTTTGTTGCAGAGTTTTGGTCAATTTGCACTTGTTTGTGGCCCTGCATAACACAAAAATGGGTGGCAATGTTGAATTTGTGTAGGGATGGTTTGTTTGTTTGTTTGCTTTTGGTAGTGTGTTGAGAGGTGGTGCATTGTTTTTTGATTCATGCAGACAAAGTATGGAGATATTGAGTTTGGGTTCTACCCCAAGGTTGCCCCCAAGACTGTGAACCACATTTTCAAACTGGTGCGCTTGGGTGCGTACAATTCCAATCACTTCTTCCGGGTGATTTCCAACTCCATTCTCATGAGAAACAACAGTTGTTGCATGCTGCTCAACCAACAAAATGGCAGCAGGTTGTGACCACAAACTGAGTCTAATTACCTGATGAAGGCAGTGAGGGATGATTCTCTCAGTTCTCAATTTAAATCATAAGCTCTCAAATGGTAACCCTTGGAAGTGGCGGTTTTCAATGTTCATTGTTGGAATTGAGAATGTGTTTGGAGAGGAGATGTGCATTGTTGATGGAAGTTCAATTGGCCAACAGATTTTTGTTGCAAAATCTGAGCCTGCAAAGACATCAACCAACTTATTTTAGGGCAAAAGTGTGGGTCACTTTGATTCTGGAGCGAGACTTGAACTAAGCTACCAAAAATGCCTATGTTGTTTGTCAGAAAACAATCCTCTTGAGATTAGCTGTTTTTAGACCAAATAGGTTTAGAGCTTCTCTAGGTGAAATGAGAAAGTTCACTAAGAAATGAGAAATTTTCATCACAGTGTTCTACACTCCAACTATCTGCCTCCAGTAGTGCCTTTCTTTCTCTTATCTTGGCCCTATGGCTCTTTTCCGCCCCTCCATTGATATGCTTCTTACATGTGTGGTATGAGTTCTATGGCCACAACCTTACTGTAGCAATAATGTCTTGTGGCCCTTTCTTCATTTCTGATGGTATGGAGTTGGCAGGTGCATAAAGGATTTGTGGCACAGGTGGCGGATGTGATCGGGGGACGTGAAGCACCAGTAAATGAAGAGCAGCATGCAGAAGGAGAGAAAACAGTTCCTGGGGAGTTTTCCAAAGTGAAGCATGTTCGAGGCATTCTGTCCATGGGAAGGTGCAACTTTCTTCTTTTCTTGACATCTTTCACGATCAAGCTGGTTTTTACAACTGACTGTGTGGACATCCCAAGATGCTAATGTGATTATAGCTCAGTCCCAGGGAGTGTTTGGTCCTCCTTGTGGGATTGGATTCTGGCGTGTGTTTGAGTCATACGAGAACCACAAAGGCCTTCTTGTGAAATGTGGAAATTTGATGAATCAAATGACTTCTTAAAGAAATACTTAGAAGGTGTAAATGGCAATTCAGCACTTAATGTTAATCGTCTGCTCTCTCTCTTCAGTTATCTTCTTCCTTAATTTGCTTGAAGTGGGTGCTGGTTCACCTCAAGTGAGGCCAATCTTGGCATTGTTCATACTCTCAAGATGAATGTGTTGCTGGGCATGCAGATACAGTGATCCTGATAGTGCTACATCTTCATTCTCCATACTCCTTGGATCTGCACCCCATCTTGATGAGCAGGTTGCACTTCTTTTTGCTGTTTCTAAAGAGATTCTGTAGGGAGAGTCATGAATTGATCACCACACAAAATCATCAATGGCAGTCATATTTCTGCTATAATTGTATTGCTGATACAATCTGATGGGTCATTGGAAATGCATATAGTACGCTGTGTTTGGGAAGGTGACAAAGGGTGATGAGACACTCACAAGGCTTGAGGAATTACAGACACGCACAGAGGGCATTTTTGTGATGGTGAGTTCTTTGCTTGATCACAGGTGCTCTTAACCTTTTTTTATCTTCCCTTCACTACATTGGAGCCTCTTCTTGTTTTCTCTTGTTCTCTGGTAAATTAGAGGACAAGCCTCTAACACAGTTTTTTTTACTTGCAGCCACTTGAGCGAATAACTATCTTGTCAACCTACTATTATGGTACGTATCTTGCTTTCAGGAATTGTAAGTGGCCTTTTTTTAACTTGTGAACAAATTGATACTTGTGTGTAATTCCTACAGCTCACCATGGCAGTCTCATGTTTAAAGATCTAGACAGATTTGGTCTGTAGAAATGAGCTGCATTGGACAGAGAGGGCATATGTTTGCGTCAATGGAAGGATTGCTTTGGGTTGAGGCAGATACAGATGTGAAGGTATCAAGCTACAGTTGTGAAGATGAGGTCACCAGATTGAGGAAGCGTTTGATAAATGCTGAGAATTTTCTTCAAATGCAGGTTCTACTTTGCAACTCTGTAGCGATATATATGTGCAATATGGGAAAGGAACTTGTTGTGTCATCTCCTGTGTGTTTCTGGCAGGATGTGCTTTTTGCAAACATGGTGCTTGTGAAACTTCTTTGACCATTATGAGGTTCCCCACGGTTGGACCAAAGTTGCCATGGTGCTCACACAGCTGACTGCATTGCTGGGTTATTTGAAGTGCTAAGCCACCTCTCTCAGAGCAACACATAGTATACATGTGGGGTGTCACTGAAACAACACTGAATATGGAAGGGATGGTGAGAGAGAGAGGGAGAGATGATGAGGGGGATTGTTTGATACTAAGGCAGGGCTTTCTGTTCTGGGTTGTGCAGAGGGCAAAGTTGCTTCCCTGAGGAATAGCACATAACACTGTTGTCCACAGTGATCTTCTGCCAAGCGCACTCACATGTTCTTAGCATGTTTCTGGATTTGATGGAGGATTGTGAACAGGAACATGCACTTTGCTTGCTGCAGTGCCAGGACATGGCGCCCAACTTGGCCAATTTCTGTCATGAGGTTTGGTGAGTTTCAGTTGTAGTCATATGAAGTTCACTAGAGATGCAAGTGTGTTCCACATGTTTGCTGAAACAAATACTAAACTGCGACTTTTTTTCATATGCAGTTCTTTATGAAGTTAGTGGGTACTCATGAGAAGATGTTGAATCTTCAAACAAAAAATTGGTCACAGCTTCTGAATTTATTTATGAATGAGGAAGATTTACTGCTGCTGGAAGCTTGAATACTCTGGCTGCCTTGGTTCTTCATTTTTCATAGTGCACATTGTCTGTGGCCCAATATAGGGTGCAATAGGATTTGATGACAAAAATGGGTTCTTGGGTATGAGCAGTTCTTCATGACCTTACAAATCTGAAATGTACCTTCAGGGTGGCAGATTCAAATTATGTCAGTTTTTTTTGGTAGTGTGAAGGACAGGTCCCATCAGTGGGTTATGTTGTGCTCAGGCTTGTGAAGGGGGGAGCTCCTGCCCTTGTGGCCATGCCCTCAAACAACATAACCCCATCTGGACCAGTGTTGGGCAGTTGTTGAGTTTTGTGAAGAACCTCTGGTTCCAGTTCTGGTTCCATTCCTGTTCCACAAAAAATGGTACCCTAGGTCCAGTTCTGGTCTGGTTCTTTAAAAAAAAAAATTCAGGTTCTGGTTCTGTTTCCAGGCAACATTGCTCTGGACCTGTTCTTTCGACACACAAAATCCGAGGTTTAGCAAAAATGTTGGCATTTGTCAGATCTGAAGTCTCTGACAGTTCCCAAGTTGGCGAGCATTTTTTCTCATCAGATTGCATGAAAATTCTATTTGACAGTATTTTTGGGTGATGAGATGAAATGCATTAAAACCAAAGATAATTTGGTTCATGACAAAAGAGTTCATAGTTCTATTCCTAATGAAATGTTCATTTTTTCTGTTGAGAAATTAGAGTATTAGAACTTACTACCATCAACATAAGCAGCCATTCATGTGTCCTTTTGTTCCTGCATACTTTAGACATCTGTAAGATATTATCATATTTTGCATCCAACTGGTTTCCCTGTTTTATTGGCTCTTGTCCATAAGGAAGAGACTATGCATTGATGTAGGATTTGGGCATAATTTTTTGGCTCAAACACGATCCATCGAGGGAGTGATATCTGGAGTATTATATGTGCACATGATGGATTCAGATTTTCCAAGACTATGCGTTGATGTAGGATTTGGGCTGCTTGTTTAGATAATTTTGGGGGGTTTCCGGAAGCTGGGACCCATAAGCTGCTTGTTCCAAATTTTTTTGGGGGCTTTTTCCTAGGCAAGGCTGCTGGTCATCTGCTAGTTTCACTTTAGTTTTGCTTGTTGTACCTGTGATGTAAATCAATGGTGGAGCAGAATATTGTGATGTGAATCAATGGTGAGGAGCATTGGTTCCACTCTGGAACAGGCCTGGGTGGAACTCATTAACCACCTGACAGAACACCATCCTTCACTACTGGGCTAATGAGATCTTTGGTGAAATAAGCCCTACCAGGACCCCACACCATGCTACATAAGAGCATTATCAGCAGATCAACATACATGTATTAGGGAATGTTTTCTCAATTTTGTGATGTAGCCAATTTGGTGATCATCCACAAGAAGATTTAGCCAAATTTGGCTGCAGACCAGGTATGAAAGTAACAAGATTCAGGAATCCTTCACATTTTTTGGCTACATGCTAGAACCCTATAGAGAAATCTGATATTTCTTCATAAAAAAGGGCAAAACCTGGGGACCAGAAAACCAGAAAAACACATTTTTAGCCATTTTGAAAACAAATTTAGCCAACTGGCTAAACTTAGCCAAAAAAAATATGCATAACGCATATTTTAGTAATTGCAGACTTGGATCCACATTTATGGATTTTTTGCTGACTTGGCAGTCTCATGTTTGTATAATTTAGTAGTAGCTTACTTGCATCCGCCTTTACTTTTTGCTGACTTGGCAGTCTCATGTTTCTCTATTTTAGTAGTAGCTGACTTGGCAATCCCATGCTGATAACTTGACACTGACATAGCTTGGTCCATTTTTTTATATTTTTCCAAAAAAACAGAAAAAAGTCAAGAGCAAAATATGCTTAGATATCTATAAGTCTGATTTTCAGTTGAGCTGCTGAAAATTGACTGATCTCAGCAGCTGAAAATTGCGAAAATCAGAGGAGAGAGATCTTGTTGCTCAGTAGCTCGATCAGTCTGTAAATTGAGCTTTAGCTTTTGAATCAAAGCTCCAGCTGATCATGGCAGCTAGCAATTTCTGCGTGTGCTTAGTGATGGATAGGAGTTGCACCACCACCACCACCACCTCCTCCTCCGCCGCCGCCTCCTCCTCCTCCTCCTCCTCCTCCGCCCCCGCCGCCGCCTCCTCCGCCTCCACCACCTCCTGAAGATCCACCTCCTCCACCTCCGCCTCCGCCTCCTGACGAACCGCCGCCGCCTCCCCCTCCGCCACCTCCTGAGGAACTACCACCGCCTCCACCACCACCGCCTCCTCCGCCAGGTGACTGAGATCTGCCTCCGGGACGATTCCCTCTGCCGCCCCATTGGTTACCACCCCAACCCCACAATCCTCTCCCAGATCCTGCACCGACAGTTGTGGAAAGCATTCAGTAAACTGTGAAATTAATGTCATCGTCGTCATCATCAGCTTGTCAGAAACATTACCACCTACAATTCAGCAATTATAATCAGTGCTGTTCTTCGACAAGATGTACAAGTCCGTGTGCTAGTGTTTCTAGAGCTTTCATCTGTTGTGCATATTACCGCCTGTGAAGCTTGTGCTCATTTTCTTGCCCCCCAAGACCTTCTCAGCTGCTCCTCCACCACCACCACCGCCACCGCCGCCGCCGCCGCCTCCTCCACCCCCTCCACCACCACCACCACCTCCTCCTCCTCCACCACCACCCCCTTCTCCACCGCCACCCCCATTGCCTCCTTGACCACCATTCCCTCCTGAACCGCCTGGAGCTCCATTGCCATTGCCACCTCCTCCTCCATTACCACCATGTCCACCGCCGCCTCCACCACCATGAGGTCCACATTGGCAGTGAGGGCCTCTTCGAACACCGGGGTAGTATCCGCCTCCATTTCCACCGTTCCCACCTTGTCCGCCTGGTGCGGAACCTCCGTTACCACCTCGTCCTCCATCCACTCTGCACCAACAGCCATGTCCACCTGCTGGGTGGCTCACTTTTTCTTCGCCAACAACGTCGACTTTCTCCCATTTGTCACCAGCCTGCAAACAAATATTTTGTAATCAGGAGCTCAGGAGATATTATGTCCAAGCAATTCAAACCGTGTACGTGCTGCCTCAAAAAAATATACTGCACATCATGAGCTTGAGGTGCTGACTATCATCACTAGCTTGAAGCATGCAAACCAAACCTACAGAAATCTAGACCAGCAGCTCACGAGATTCTCACTATTAACAAGAAAAGCGCGATCTAGCACTACCAAGATTTGCTCATGTAAATCACCTCGGAGGATTCGATTGTGAACCTCTCTTCTACTCCACCAGCTGCAACTGCAGCACCAGACTCAGACAAAAGCTCTCGTCTTGCGTGAAGCAGTGGCCTGCTGGAGGCCACTGCAGGAAGCACAAAAGCATGGCCTAGGAGCAGGAGCACAGAGATCAAAGCTAGAGCTCCAAGCTGGGTGGAAGCTCTACTACTACTAGGAATATGACCCATGATTGGTTCTTGCCAATGTTTGACCTGCACCTTGAAGTTGATCAACACTCGAACTCAGATCTGTTGTTGAAAGGAGACTCCAAGTCCTCCTCCTTTTGTAAGCTCCCAGATCCCACCCCCGATCATTCTTGACCGCGTCGAGAATGATCCCCGGGCAGCAGCTCCACCGAGAGCTACTTTGCTGCGTAATTTCTTGACTGTACCTGCAAATCATGTCCCCGGGTGGTGACACCGGCCGACAAGCAGCGTAGTAATACATGATCAGTGGGACCAGCTCAAAACTTGATTGTGATTTGGTGCAGGCAAACAGCGAGTCAAACCCATTTTGTCATTCCTCTCTCCAGCAACCTTACAGTTATTGCTTTGACTATTGCTGCAAAGCTTAGGGGACCCATTGCTGCATCATCATCATCAGCAGAAGAAGAATCAATCAGCCGCGGCAAAAGATCTCAATGAGCTTTGCAGTCTCCTGAAGTCCTCAGTTGCAGAGCAAGAAAATCAACTCTAGGTCCTCAGGTGGGTTGACTGCAAGACTGAAGATGATGACTTGGGAGGTGTGACAGATGTGCTTCATTTAAGGCTAGTGCAGGCCCACTCGGATATCATCATCTTCTTCATCATCATCATCACGTGGAAAAGGTCCTAACTATATTCATATATATTATTCACACTCTTGATGAGATCCAACTACACTAGCTACATGCTGGGGAGCTCAATGATCTGGAATCTGGATGATCTGTTCATGGTATCCAGCTGGGTTGACATCAAGATCACTGCACCAGCTCATGACTTTGAAGGTGCAGGCTGCGTGATAGATAGTCTTCTGTAGCTCATTGATAGCAGCTTCTTCATTAGGCTTCATTTAATGCTACAACTACTGTAATAGTGTGCAAGGGAGAATTTCATTTACTGCTGCAAGTTCCAGGGTTTTCTTTTGCCAAATCTGCAGTGTCGCAGTTGTGGCCAGAACCCCAACTCAAAATGCGACATAAATGGCGACAGTTTAATGATTTGGCCATTAAAACTGTCGCCCCCAGCCAGCCCTGTGGCGACACTCTCTCCCAAAAAATTTAAACTGTCTCAATTTGGCGATTTGTTTTTCAGAAAACAGGCCATTTTCGCCAGATTTTGGAGGCAGTTGTCGCCTTTTGGCGATTTTTTGCCCCAAAAAAAATCACTGGCTGCAACTGCGGCTGCAACTTCACACTGTGGACTCTGGAGCAGAGTTTTTAATTCAATTTTTTCAAAAAAAAATTAAAATTTTTTAAAATTTTAATTTGTGATGTGGCCACAATGGCAATTGGTTTGTTTTTTCTTATAAAAATTGTGGTTTTAATATTTTGGCGATTTTTTTCAATATTCTTTTAGCGACAGTTGTCAAAAACATACTTTTTACTTTTTTTTTAATTCGAATTTTTGGGAATTTTGGTTTTCGGCCAAGTGGTGAAAATTTCTTCCAAGAAAGAAAGCTTGGAATCATCCACAACTTCCAAGAGGAATTTGGCTACAGGTCAGGGAGGACAGTAAAAATGTTTTTAATGTTTTGGCAACTTCCAAGAACCGATTGTTTAAATATGGCAGCACTTCAGAGTTTTTCCTTTTGAATGTGGCAACTTGAGCATATCTTTTTTCGAAAAATATTCTTTGTACTCTGTCGCCCTGGAATTTTTGTAGGAGTTTGGAGCAATGCTTTTTTAGGAATTTTTTAATGTAGCCTAAATGGCGATTATTCCTAGAAAGATGTAGCTAAATCTGGCTATATAAGCCAGCTATGAAGTACAAAACTTTAATCAACCTTCTATATTTATGGCTAGACACTGAAAATTCAAATACAGAAATCTGGCGATTTTTCTTCTCCCTCACTTCTGGCGATTGAAACCCTCCAAGATCACTTCATTTCCGAAATTTTAATTTCGCTTCTGGGCGAAACGTCAACACTAAAACGGAGGCTGCCGTCTGTGGAGGGGAGCACCAGATACGCACAACAGAAACATGCCACAACCTTTGCAGCAGCTTCACAGATCTGTTTTGTTACGTGTCCTAATGATTTGCAGCATTACTGATTGCTACGCGGAAGACTTTTTGGGTACCACGCGGAAAGCCCAGGCGGCCTTTTACGTTTTCGCCAACATGCATGGCAGCTTCGTAGTAAGACTTGCTAGAACGGTCTGTTTATGAATCGAAATTCGGAAGTCGTCCCTGTTTACACAGGGATCGTTGCCCGTTGGCAGGTTTCCCTTCTTAGAGCATCTCCAGCGGAGCATCACTCAGTACATGACACGGCAAAAGTATTTTTCACATTCAACTTTAGTTATTTACGTTTGGCAATCCCACCACTAAAACTGAAACTGGGACAGCAAATAGGTGGGGGATTACTAATAGCAAACCACATGGACCAGTTATTATGATGGGCCAATCAGAAACACTGAGCAGCAGTCAGATCATATTTAGTACACTCTTTTCTGCAACGTGCACCACGGTGTTTGCTTTGCCGTGTACCAGCCACTGCAGACTGTGAAATTATGCTGCACCAAAACCATTTTGGCATTTGTCACGTTATGTGTACATTTTGACATTTCTTCATCGATTTTTCTTGTGCAGGATCACATAATGGGCACCGCTGGGAAAGGGAAACCTGCCAGCCTTACAAAGGGAAACCTGCCAGCCTTCCCAGTTGATGGAGGGAAGGATGGCAGGTTTAGGGTTCTGTCTGTTTAACAGGGACTCACAGTTTTACAAAAATGATGTGAGTTCAAAATCAGGTATTTTATTATTATTTTGAAATTGAAATTTATTAGAAATAATTAGAACATAGATTAGGCATAAAAAATTATTTTGAAAAATATATCTGAAACAAACAGGGTAATGGTAGCTATTTGAAAATATAGGTAAACATATGAAAGATGTTTCATTTCATTTATAAGTAAATAAGAAATTTATCAATTACCAAAACTTTTCTATTTACAAATAAACAATGGTAGATGCAGTGGTTTTTTTCAATTTTGTAGTGTGGCAATAGGTCAATTTTTGTGGCCTCCCTAAGACATATTTTGACTTAATTGGAGACAGTTTTGTACAGGACCAGTAAAAGTGTAGCCAGTAAACAAACCTGTGTTGATTTGGCGACTTGTCTTTTAAGGAAAAGGAATTTTCACCAAAAATTAGAATTAGTGTCACCTTTTGGCGATCTTTTTCTCTTTTTTTTCATCTTGCAGAGACCCAGGCAGGGTGTTAAAGTTTTTGAAAAAAAAAATTAGTTGGTTTTCAGAGTGCCAGTTCTTACACATTTCATACCAGTCAGTTTTCAAAGGTGGTTTTCACATACCAATTAACAGAAATTCAATTATTTTCAACTTGATTTTTTTTTTTCAAAGTTACAAAATTGACTAAAATGACTCAAGAAACATAAATATAACCAAAAAAATGATTTTTTTTTTCCTCCAACATTTTATATATTCACAATTTCATTTCATCTCATTCTAATGAGTTTTCAAATTCTTCTAAGTCTTTTTTTATATCTTTTTCAAATTAACTTTAACAAATTGGAGGGTGGCTTACAACCAACTCTGGAATCACTTGGTCAATTTTTATTCACAAAAATCAATTTCTCTAGATTGTTTGATTATAAAGGATGTTTCCTTAGGTTTGTGAGTATGTTCACTAAAAGAGTTTTGTGATCCTACAATGCATAAGATTTGATGGGCCTAAAACTTCAGGGTAGGAAACCTGGCTTCATGCTTTACCCACCATTGCAATGGACACTTGATTTTTATAAATCCATTTGGTAACGCTTGAAAATCAACATCTCTTGATGACAAGGTGTTTTGTTGGTTCAATTGTTCTGGCAATTCATTGAAAAATGTCTAGACTTGAATCTTCATCAATTGTTTACTTTGCACATCTAACTTCAAATTATAACATTGGATGCAAATGATAAGAACACTTTTAAAACATAGGATATAAAACACATCTATCATATTCCTCAACAATACTCACACCTTCCTCTTGACCAAAAAAAAAATACTAAGAAAAGGCTTTTAAACCTGGGATCTAACATTAAAAAAAACATATTGTGAGTTTTTTTTTCTTCATATCTTTTGTAAAGATTCCAAAACACCACACAGTTCCCTTTTGATGTTTGAAGCAAACAAAGCTAGTTCAACAACAATTCAAGAATTATCATTAATCAAATTGATTTAGGTTGCTAGGTTTCTAATTTATTCCCTAAATTTTAAACACATAGTAATGGCATATTGTAATGCATCAATAAACAACCAATGACAACAAAGTTGGTTCAAACCACAAACATTAACAATAGGTGAAAGAATATCCATATTTATTTCTAAAATGTGCCAAGTAAGAAGAGGTGGCATTTTGCCATTGATTTCCATAATATTTCATCTACTATAACAAAGGATAATAACATCTTTGAATTATAAAGCCTTTTAGAAAATCATGATTGTTCTAACAAACCTACAACCACAATTAAAAATGCCATGTTAATATTTTCAATTAGTGTAATTCAAAGAAAATTCAAGTAATAAAATATTGAGAATATATCTTGTCTTTACTAGAATATTTAATTTTGTTAGGCGAATATTAAAATTTTCACTAGCTTTGTTCCATTCCTATTTACCTTTCCTAGATTTTTTTAACCAAGTTAATATGCATTTCTCTAAATCTGATTATGTAGACTTGATTGAAACAAATTTCAAATTTATACATATTCTTTCATTAGTTGTAGTATATTGGCATGTTTTAGAAAAAACATGGCCAAAACAAGTCCTTTGAAAGCTTTCATCCAAACTTGAAGCTTCACATTTCATGATGGATTTCAAAGCAATTGTTATGGTATTCACATTTGACCTTTCATTTTTAACATAAACAATGATTTTTCTTTTGAACCCATATTGATCAAACAAACCTATTAAATTATTGGCCAAAGTTTGACCAGTTATTTCTATGGTTTCAAACAAATCAATAGTTACCTAGTTAGTAAAATCCCAAAAAAGTAATCACAAGGGCAAATATACCATGACCTCCCTTAGACTTCCCATAAATAAAAAATTGTTGTTGTAGAAAGACAATTTGCCAATTTTGGCAAAACATATATAATTATTATTATTTTCACCAAATTAAATAATATTTCTTGGGAAAAAAAAATTTAGATGGGAAGACAACTTGAGGACATTAGTGTAAAACCATTTGCTATGCCATCAATTGAAATATCTGTCATATTCATTTTCAAGCCACAAGAAGTCAACAACATAAATAAGCTCACACACAAACATAACAAAGCTTTGAAATTCACGTTAATTAATCAACCAACCTTTTACATATACAATGATGGGTAGTAAACATAACAAATGAACATTTCCCCATTCAATCGTCATCACATATTACTAGGCCTTGTTGATTAGGTGCAAGGAAAACATAAAAAAACAACCTACACATAGACTTGATGTAGCTCACCTTAGGACAAGGAGCAAATAAGCCTTTGAAAAAATATCTTCATACATCCATTGAACCAGCACCATGGCCACCTCACACATTTGCAAACACAGTTTGTGGACACTACCATAACATGTTTTTGGCTAGAATGATTAAACCTTAAAAATCTCGCACCTATGGTCTTCAAATTCTTATATCCATTCTTCATGTCTTAAATAATCACAACTTGAAGATTGTATTGCATGTCTAAGGGTAGTCTATGAATGAGAAGGATAGTCCTCAAATTCTTAGATGCATAATTCAGGTAGCAAAAAATCAAACTCAAGGAATTAATGGCCTTCAACACAATGCATAAATGGGACTTGCAGGAGAAAAAGTTAGAAGTATGTTGTTTGAAGGAATTATTTGCTACATTGTCCTTTAACAGTGGGACTTCAATATTTTTCCAGTTGATGATTACTTGGGTCATTCTCTAAATATAGGCTCCACACAAGGATTTCATCCTTCAAATGTTGTTTCAAGCATCCAATTGTTTGCCATTTGTGTCCATTACCAATCTAGAGTTTACAAAACCTACTCCTCGAAGTCCTATAACCACAAACTTACATAAGTATGTAAGCTTGTGTAGATGATACAAAGGCAACTTAATATGATGTGAAGGAAACCACAACAATGAAGCAATACTATTGTGTTAGCATGTAATACACTACTTGACTTTCACCCTAAATGTGATCCTAGTTTGAACAAGAAAAGAGGTTGTTCACCACAACCCTAAAATTCAACAAAATTCAAACCTACAAGTGTGGTGGAATCATTGTTAGACTCTATCCACCACCCACCTATGTATACATAGGTGACTATTCTTGGATATGATCTATGTAAACATAATGTCTAGTCCCAAAATTGTGCATCGCAATCTTCCTTGGTGCACAGAAGAACATTAATTCCCCATGGATGTTGTTGCAATAGAACTCTAAACATTAACATATCACCACATAAGGACAATTTATGTACTAGTTTAGTAATGGATCCCATTCGTATTTAGGACAAAAATTGAAAGGCACTACAAAAGGATTATTATTTCTATTCACATAGAGCTTCCCAAGCAAAGAAGATATGTTCTCCCCTTCGTCGGTTGTAGGGCCAAGTAGATGCATTTTAAGGTTTTGTGCAATGTCATCTTTAGTGTTCAAGCTTGAATATAAATCAAGTGTAGACAAATATTGTAGAAAAAAAATAGATTGAGCAAAAAACATTACACGTAAAATGACACCAACTAATGCAAATAACTTTTACTTACATCAATCACACTTATGGAAGTTCTTTTCAATGAATGCACTCAATAGTTTGACATTGTTCATACATTGGTGGAAATGTAGTTGTTACTTTGGAGAATTCCTTGTGTGCAACCTCCAATGCAAGGTTTGATCTAATGGTAGCTCAACATGAATGTTGTTGCACCTCCCATTTGCACAAGAAAAGGCATGCAGAGTGTTTTTGAATCTTCATGTGGGATGACAGATTTCCCGAAACCTAATTCATCCACTCAAATGAACTCCCATAATTTCATCTATGTACATGTTCATGCCCCAACACCATACATGACACAACTTTCTAGACATGTGTTAATGACTTAAAAATTTCCCACCAAGGGGTTGTCTATGACCATCTTAGGTTCCATCCTGAAACATTTCCAATCTTCCAAGTGTATTTCATGAAGACCAAACATCCTACAAACCCCTTACCAACCCCTTTAAGACCAATGAATAAACTAAATTACATGGAAATTAACAATTTAAGAATGTGGACTGTCCATTAGCTGCTTACAACAACTGAAGATGAAAGTTGCAAAACTAATATAGACAAAGGCTACACCATTCTAGGAATACTAGACAATAGTTAGTGGTACTAGCTCAAATCCAAACATACAAAAGTCATCATATGACAAGTAGAAGGATTGGAAGTCTATAGAGCATAAGGGCTAACACCTAATTCATGCAATTTTTTCTACACCAAATTGCAATCACTATACAACCAACACAATTACAATTTTGATCATATATGTAATTCTAATGAAACAAAGATTCAAGTTGGCAGACAATTTGGAGTAAGAATTTTGGTTAGGAGAAGATTTAATGTAGTTTAGAACACCATCCCAAAATCTCGGGAATGGTTAATTATAAATTATGCAATCAATGTTGCAAGGGGTGTTCCATTTGGTTTCAACATTTTCAAAGGTGAGAGACTAAAGGACGACTACATTATACTCGGCAAAATAGGTACTTGTGTGGCAATGCAAAAAAAAAATGGATGATTACTTTCCTATTTAAAGAGTTTTTGTCTTTCTTTAACAAATCAATTTTACGTGGAGTGCCCTTCAACAATTGACACTTGTTAATTTTAAATGGACATGGTGACCATGTTACCCTTGAAGCAATAGAATAAGCAATAGAATTTGAGTTAAACATGATCACATTACCATCACACACATCACATGCATTCCAAATGTGACCCAAGAATCCATGAGGGTGCATAACCTACTTTCACTGCCTCATTTACCTTCAAGACATACTAAAGGAAAAAACCATTAATCAATTATTTTCAATCACATGTTGTGACTAATTATGAATACTAAAACATCCTAAGGTGGAAAAGTCAATTACCAAAGAAATTGAAGTAGGCAAAAGAAATGAGAAGGAAGATAGGTAAGCCAAACAAGCAACAAAATTGGGTTTTACAACAGAACGAATAGTTCGAAAAACTATTGAGAAGCGTGTTAAAGCATAATTTGTTGTGACTTGGATTCCAATAGCTATTATTAAAGTGGGTGACCTTTTTCACCATGATTTTCAAAGAAGTTAGCAAATGAAAGAAATGTAACAACTAAACAATAGATGAGAGAAGGTAACAATAGTTGAGAGAAATGTAAAAGTTGAAGAATAGTTGGGAAAAACATCCTTGGGTGGACCACTAGGAACCACCTCAAAAAATGGTTAAAGAACCAAAAAATGCACAAATAATTTTCCTAGGCCTTGTACTTTAAATGTTTTCACGATTATAATTTATTTTTTCTCATGTTTATAAATTGCATGCATTAATATATGGCTTGAAGTTTATTTTGGAATGAAAAAAAATGAAAATTGTTAATAAACATTTTTTTAGTTAAAACATTAGAAGAAATTTGAAAATCAATGATTAGATTTACGTCTCATTTATAGTTGTAATGGATACATGTGATTAAAAATAGCCTAGTCATGTAAGACAAGGGCCAAAATATAGTTAGTCGTAAAAGATATGACATGGCCATGAAGTTGAAAGTGTAGTCACAAACCTTACAACTAGGCCAAAATTTCTCATCCATTGCCATGGATGATCCTTAGTATGATGTGGAACCCTAATTTGTGATTGCATTTGCAACTACATTTGGGATAATTGCATGCTACTAAATGTGCCATTGGTGGGTGGTTAGGATTTAACCATGTGGTAATTTCAAGAGCCTTGGCCATAAAAGATTTGGTAATCATCTTTTCCATTTGTTCAAAAAAGATATATTATAATTATAATAATTAGATATTATAATTCAAATAAATTATTATTATAATTTTAGTAATTAAATATTATAATTATATTAATTAATTAATTATAATCTATCCTAAGCTAAACTATAATAGGCAACTTATTTTAAGCTAGCTAACATAGGCTAAGTAGGTAGGTAGCATCCTATTTATTGTGTTGAGGACAAGCCTTTTGATTGCTTCATCCCAAATGGCACATGCACTATGTTTATAATGCATACTAAGGATCTAGTTTATTCCTTCACCTACGTATATATTTTACAAGTTTGAAGTTGTAGACAAAAGATATGGGACAATTTTAATGAAAAGGAAACACTACAACACTATCACATCCATTGTCCCATACAAAAACATTATCACATGTCCACACAATAAAAATACCTACTACTTAATTTAACTACTTACTACCTACTACCTATCCTATTTACTACATATTACCTTGATTACATACCTACTATCTATTACCTAACCTACATTTGATAAATTAATTGCTTAACCTAATTAATTATTATTATTATTATTATCAAAACATCATATATCCACATAATAAAATGTTTACAATTTAATATACCTACTACTTACTACTACCTATTCTACATACTTACTATCTACTACCTAGCCTACCTAACACATTAATATCCTAGCCTACATTTAATAAATAAATTGCTTAACATAACTAATTAATTAATCAATTAATACAAAAACACTATGACATATCCACAAAATAAAATACCTCTTGCTTAACTTATAACCTACCTACCTACTACCCATTAGTAGCTATCCTACTTATTACATATTACCTAAGTTACATATTTACTATCTACTACCTAGCCTACATAATAAATAAATTGTTTAACATAGCTAATTAATTAATCAATTAATACAAAAACATTATGACATATCCACAAAATAAATACCTCTTGCTTAGCTTACTTACCTATTACCTATTAGTACCTATTTTATTTATTACATCCTATTTAGGTTACATATTTAATATCTACTACCCAGCCTACCTAATAAATAAATTATTTACCCTATATTTAATAAACTAATTGTTTAACATAACTAATTATTTTATCAATTAATACAAAAAAATTATGACATATCCACTAAATAAAATACCTCTTGCTTAGCATACCTACCTACCTACTACATATTAGTACCTATCCTACTTATTACATATTACCTAACCTAACTAATTAATTGATTAAATATCTAACCTAATTAATTAATTAATTAATATGAAAACATGATCATATATTCACACAATAAACTAAAAAACCTACCTATTACCTATCATACTTACTACTTATTACCTACCTAGCTTACTTAGCTTAACTAGGTCTAACCTTTATAGTTTAGCCTATTAACTACACCTAATAAATTAGCCTATTGTCACCTATAGTTAACTTAGGCCAATTAATTAAGTATGTAAGTTAAGCTAGGCTATTAATGAACATAGGTTGACTTAGTTTAACGCAACCTATTAAGTGTAGTTAACTTAATTTATCAACTAGGTTGTAATAACCTATTTTAGCAAATTATTAACTATTAAATATTATATCATGGAAGACCAATGGATATTGCAAAGAAGACCCATGGATGGGTACATTGAAGGGATAATAGTTCAATTGAAATAGCAAAGTTTGCCATATGTGGTCTATGTTTCTTTGTTCATGGGGTTAAATATACTATTGCAATTGAAAAAAATTCATTTGTAGTTGCAAAAACAATTACGTCATCATCCATGAATGAAAGCAATCAAAATTGGATGACATTGTTCACTTTTCAACTACATTTTCAATGAAAATCATATTAGTTGCATTTACAACTAGAATTTGGTTCAACCTTTCCTATAGTTGCATATGAAACGACAAATTGCAACTACATGGACATGTAGGACTAACATACTACTAGTTGTAAAATTAGTTAGTTTGGACATTAGTCGCATAGTAGTTGCAAAAATATGATCAAAATGGAAAACATTTCTTATAGTGAAATGGCTCCTTTAGAAATTGATAACCTTAACTTTCAAAATTCATAATTAAATTATACTCATTCAATTAATTGTCTAATAAAAACTTACAAATAAAATGATTTTCAAATTACCTTAGGTTAAAAATTCTCAATTCATGTTTTAAATTTGTGTTCTTGACCAAAAATTAAAATTCAAGGAAAAGTGATCATGTGTTACATTCTTGAAACTTTTTTTAAATGTAATGATTAGGAACATCAAAATACATAATATTTTTTGATATTATTGGAATTTCAAAGTCTATAGAACCTAATAAATGTATTCATTAAAAAACATTAATGAAAAAAATATTTAAGTGTTTCTTATGATTTTTCAAAGTTTGATGGGTCCAAGAAAATCAAGGTGTGATATTCCTAATGGTCCACCCAAGGATGTTTTTGCCCAATTCAATGGTAGTTGAGAAAAATGTAATAGTTGAATAATAAATGAGAGAAATATATCAACAAAACAATAAATGAGAAAAAAGTAATAGTAGAGGTAGAAAACCATGAACAACAATTAATAAATGGGAAAGGATCAAGAGGAGGTTGATGAAAATGGGAGGGTTGAAAGTAATCAACAAGTCTGGGTCTAAAGGAGAGAGGGGGCATCAATTCTAGTAATTGAGATGACTGAAAGAAACAAAGAACAACAAAAGAGTTTAGAACTCATAGATTAAAGTTTAAAGAGGAGAAATGGGGGGTGGATCACCATCGCCAACAACAAGAGAGCTTAGAAGTTCAGAGATAGCAAAAAAGCTCAGAGTTTTAGGCTTTGAGTGAGTTGAGAAAGGAGAGAAGGGGGTGGATCACCATCGCCAACAACAAGAGAGCTTATAGCTTTAGGCTTTGAGTGAGTTGAGAAAGGAGAGAGGGGGGTGGATTGCCATTGCCAACAGCAAGAGAGCTTAGAACTTTGAGTTTAGATACAACAAAAGAGCTCAGAGCTTTAGGCTTTGAATGAGTTGAGAAAGGAGAGAGGGGGGTGGATTGCCATCTCCAACAATAAGACAGTTCATAATTTTGAGTTCATAGCTTTAAGTTCTAAGAGAGTTGAGAGAGGAGAAAGGGGGGGCTGGATCACCAATTCACTAGAAGTAGGAAAGTTTAGACCTTTGAGTTTTGATAAAGTTGAGAGAAAAGAAAGAGGGTGTTGATTGCCATCACTAGTAGCAAGAAAGCTTAGAGTTCCAAGCTTTGAGATAGTTGGGAGAGGAGAGAGAGTGTGATGATCGTCATCATTAGTAGCAAGAAAATTCAGAGCTTTGAATTAGTTGAAAGAAGACAGAAAGTGCGTTGATTATCATTGCCTACAATAAAAAAGATTTGAGCTTAGAGATAGTTGAAAGAGGAAAGAAACACATCAATTGCCATTGCTAACAATTGTGAAACATTAAAAAAAAAAACAAGTAGAAAGAGAAGAGAGAGTTGAGAATACCAATGTCAATCACCATAGCTATAATAAATGAGAAATATCAGAAAAATAGTAAGTAGAGAGAATGGAGAGAGGAGAAAGTTTAGAGAATTAGCATCAATTGCCATCGCCAACAAGTAAGAAAGATGAAAGAGAAAGAGCAACAAAAGAGAGAGGAGAGACAAGAGGGTTGAAAGAGACTAGAAAAAGGATGTGATCACCATCACCACGAGTTGCAAAAGCTGAAACGAAAAGAGAGTTTTGAGAAAGGGGCATCGATTGTAGAGAGAGGGGGTGTCAATTTTACATACTTGTAAACACAAACACAAAATTCAACACAAACCAAAGACAAACATCAACTAGAGAGAATCAAGGTCAAAGAAGCTCAAAGCTCCCAATGTGACTAGGAGTCGGATGCTTGGTGAAGGTGATAGAAAATTCACACCCACAAACATTTGGGAAAGGGGTAGCAAATTTGGCGAACGAGAACATGTTTACCCATTATAGTCGATCTCTAAGCCTTATTTTGCATGTGATTTGAGCCTTATGATCAAAAGTGAACGCTTATTTTGGCAAAATGTTTCATCCCAATTTTCATCCAATTTGATATGGGAGTAGATAGTGTTTGGTTTTAGTTGACTAAACAAGCCATCATAGGCTGGCATATGTATGATCCATTTTTTAAAATCAATTTTTACCCCTCCATCTTCCCCATTTTTGACTGGCTTTGAGCGATTTAAACCACGATTGGTGCACTTTTTAGGGGGCTATATTTTATCTTCAGAGAGTATGTGGAAAGGAGGCAGATTGAGTGAGACAAAGATGAGTGAGACACTAAGTGTTCAATCACCAGCATGTTTATCCTACTCGAAGGGCAGGTAGTATGCAATTTGTTTTTGAGTGGTTGTGGGTGCATCACAATGTTAGTGCATTACAAAGCTGAAGATCACATTGGTTGACATTGGTCTTAATGCTTTCAATGTGCTGGTACGAAGATATTAATGGGGAAAAGACTTTTCCTTCACTCACCCTGTTTTCAATATGTGCTCATACTTTTAAACAAAGAATATAGGACAAACTATAGTGCTAAATTTAAGAATGTCGTGAGTGCACATTGCACACCTCATTGTTGGAGTAACATAAATTCGATAATTGATTTGTGAAAACTGTTGGAGATAATCAGCTGTTCTTATTGTTCTTATATTTACGAGAACTCATAATTTGAGAACTGGCTGAAATTATTATTATTTTGTTTCGATATCCTAAAAAAGTTTCATAATTTTGAATTTGTTTTGGAAAGAATTGTGCTGGTTCTTCTAACATTACGAGAAAATTGGACAAATTGTAAAACACATGACAGACGGAGGTGTGCGGCAGCAGCGGAACAGTATGGAACATGTTACGCACATTGATCAGGTGGCGACAAAGTGGGATCTGTGTCTTAATGTCTGCAGGGATCAGCCATGGCCTTGGACGTCGTGTTGGAGACGGTCTCTCAGGCGTCTTTATCACCTTCTAAATCAGGAGTCCTGACAAACTGCAGCTCAGGCCCATTGGAAAACTGAGATAGTTTGTCTCTTCGGAGACATCTGATAAATTTGGGAAACTGAGATAATTTGCAAATTGTCATCCATTGAATAAATATTCCAGCAGCAAGTTGTTTTAATTGTCCAAAATTCGCCAAAAAGAGAACTATAATTGAAATTCGAAAATGAAATGATTTTGGAGGGTTTTAATCTCCAGAAGCGAGCGAGAGAGAAAAAATAGTAGTAAATATTGCAAGATTTCTGTATTTGGTTTAAAGTTTGTAGCCAGAAATATGAAAGGATGATTAAAGATTTGTACTTCATATTTGGTAAATATAGCCATATTTGGCTAAATCTTTCAAAAGATGATTGTGATCTCCACTTCAGCTACAAACAAAAATTCTTCAAAAAAACACGATATTCCAGATATCTGCATCAGCGACGTTTTTTTTGGCAAAATTTCACAATCTGGCCTCAGAAAAAAGGCCCTTAAAACAAGTACAAAGGCTAATTTTGGAAAAAAACTGGCCCACACTAATGAGGAAAAAACTTTTAAAGTCGCCATATTTAGACAAGAGGTTGTAATGTAACATGTGGGCATAAACAAATAGCATGATTCCTAAACTTTTCTACTTTGCTATGTGTAGCCAAATTTGGGTGAGTACTCTTGTGGATTATGGCGAAACCACCTACCTCACAAATTCGAAAAGAAAAACACTGATACGCACCGTCCCCCTACAGGAGGACGATGTTTTTCTCCGAACATTCACAGTTGACTTTAATGGAAACCGGAGCTACTCTCGTTGACAACTTGATTTCAGCTCTACCCTCTCTCCAACCGCCATAGTAATGAGAGCTTGAAGTTGAGAGATTGTCAGCTGGGTACAACATTAATTGCGTCAGATCATCCACCTCTTTAGCTCGTGGCCACTTTTGTTTTCTTCGTCTGGAAGCAGATGATAGATGAACTAGAGTGTCAACGTCGCCTTCCTCCGTCTGACTCCGGGGTCCCCACATCTTGACGAGTCGCTTCTCTAGTCATTTTGTCATTTTCCGAAACAGAAAAGTTCACTAGGTAATAAATATTCAGACGACAAATTCCAAGATTGTCCTATCGAACTCGGACACCCAATTATGACAGTGTGCTGTGATCACAACAACCTAATGGAAAGAGACCCTTAGTCTAGACTATAGTATTCAGCTCTGCAACTCTGGTTTCTCTCTAAAGCACCCTGATCTCTGATCATCGGGGGACTCGGATCTGGACTTTGCAACAACATTGCAGGTGATTAAATCATTTCAGGTACTTTCTACATCCACTGCACTAACGTACTACACAAATTTCCGGCTGTGGCGTGGCAGGTACTGCTAACTTAGTTGACAACAATCTGTGATCTCTTGCCAGAAATCAAATGTTGGTCAATACCGTTAATGTAGAACTTAGCCGATGACCCAAAAGAAAAAGAAGCTACAGTGATCCACACCCCGACGCGGTGCACATCTGATCTCAGATGAATTCTCAAATGCATTTACTTTCTTATTGTCCCTGAGAACAAGTTACCATTTACTCATCAATCTTTGGAATCCCAAATTTCCATAGCTGATCTATATTCTTCCATGGTTCGGTTTTGTCATTTTCCAAAAGATGCATTGAAGAGATCAGACCAAGTCTTGTGACTAGTTAGTTCTCTTGACGTGTTTGAAGATTGTCAAACTCCAAGGGACCCATCTCATTGAATGCACTGCATGATCTAGTCAACTGCAACAGGCTCATCAGTATCCAAAAGTCCAAACAACTTTGATGAGCTGCTAGCTGTAGGCAGGTTCTAAATTTCTTTGAGCTGCAGGGATGATATCACTTCCTGGTGGTTCTAGATCAGTTGTCGAAAGTCCTCTTTAAAGAGTTCCTGACTGACACAAACTCTCTGGCAGTACTTAATGATACGACCTTGACAAAGTGGGTGTAATCAAACTTTTGTTTGAAATCATCTCTTATTATAATAAAGCTAATTTTGAATCATCGTTTATTACCATAACAATAATTTGGAAGGAACCAATGAGAGGAGATCATCTTTCATTCAACTTTGATGCCCTCTCTACACATGAACAGCTTATCTTATTGATTATCTGCTTATGTCAAAAGTTGTGAAAAGCAAAATACAAGGTAAAGGGCAACTTGAATTAGACACTTCAAGAAATACAGCATGCTGAGATTGTTTTTTGTATCAGTATTAATCTCATTGGCAAACACTCCAGGCCAATCACGTGTACACGTAGCTTATCTTATTTTATCTTATTCTTATGCCAAAAGTTGTGAAAAGTCATGTGAAAATTGAGAAACCAACCAAAATTTGCAAGAAAAAGTGCAAGGGGATCTAGCTCCAAGAAATACAGTAAGATGCTGAGGTCGGTTTCTAGATGAGCAGTATAATCTCTCATCAGCAAACACTCCAGAACAGCCGCGTGTACACCTAGCAATCACTACTGATTTCGAGTCTTCTCATTAGCTTTAATCGCCATTGAGATTAAGCACAGGCTTGGCACCCACAAATTATTGGTAATTTAAGCTCTGCCGGTGATCCAAGCTAAGTTTTCTGCGTGCTAACTTCTTCATGAAACATCCATAGATTAATTATTGCCAACCACCTGTCTGATCAACAGTTCCTCAGTTGAAACTTACAGTGTGGCGGTTACATCTCACATCCTCGTCCTCGTCTCTTTCCGGTGGCGGTTGATGCATTAAATGGACACAAAAGCAGCATCTGGTACTACCATGTTCATAGTACTCAACAAGATGATCCGCATGAGAGCCAAAGTCAACGCATCTGACACTTCTGTAGTGTACTTGTGAAGGTGGACTCTAGCTAGCTAGCTAGCTCTAGTGTGGTCAACTATCCAATCTCCTACTTCTTTTTTTCATTTTGGGTGTTCGTTGACCCTTCTGATCAGTACTGAGTTGACTTGCGAGTCCTCTCTTCGACAGAAAACAATCAGAATGCTGGCCCAGTCCGGTTTCCAGCTTGCTCTATGATGCATGGATTTCATTTGTTGTAGACTTGTAGCTAGGGGAGGAAAAAGAAAAGCGCAGCAGGAGAAAATGGAAGGACTCGACAGGGCACCTTGAGGGCTATAAAAGGAGAACTCGATCACTTAGTTCCTCAATCTTCTGCACAGCTCGTCTTCAGCACCACCCAGCTTGAACTGATAGCGGTCTAGAGTCGACATGGTGCAGCAGCTGGGTGGTCGAAATATGGGTGTTCGTGGAGCTCTTGCTTTGTTCGCAGTAATCCTGCTAGTGTGCCATGCTTTCGTGCTGCCTGCAGTCAGCAGCAGGCCGCTTCGTGATGAGCTGGGACGAGAACTTCTAGTATCCGAGTCTACTGATGGAGAAGCTACGGTGCATGAGTCTGAGAAGCTCGCAGCGGATCAGTCCTCTCTGCAGCAGGTGAGTTACAGTGATACTTACAGCATTAACGTCGCGTTCAATAGAAATCAAGCGTGGAATTTGTCAAGAATTTTGCCGCGCCTGCAGCCTGTTTTCTGACACTAAGTACCATTGCAGGAACGAGTAGAAGAAAATTCCGCTGATGGATTCGAGAAGGTCGGGACTCATATCATCGGCGAAGGAAAATGGAGCAGGATGTTAGGTATGTCTCGACTTCAGGACATCTGCTACAACTCAACCAGCCTGCAGGTGTACAAAACATTGGCATGGTGTGTATGACCCAGATTTAAGCATGGTTTTTCTTGTTCTATTTCTTTTGCAGCTGGCGGAGGTGGAGGTGGTGGCGGCGGTGCTGGAGGGGGAGGAGGGGGGGGCGGAGGTGGAGGCGGGGGTGGAGGTGGCGGAGGTGGTGGAGGTGGTGGAGGAGGCGGAGGTGGAGGAGGATCTTCGCCTTCGCCCCAATGGGGCGGAGGATCGCCGCGATGGGGCTCACCACAATGGGGTGGCGGAGCGCCTCGATGGGGCGGAGGATCGCCACAATGGGGCGGAGGATCATCACCACAAGGAGGGGGCGGAGGTGGCGGAGGTGGCGGAGGCGGATCAGGACCTTCACCGCAATGGGGCGGAGGCTCGTCACCACAAGGAGGAGGCGGAGGTGGTGGAGGTGGCGGAGGCGGATCGGGACCTTCACCGCAATGGGGCGGAGGCTCGTCACCATGGGGTGGAAATTCACCTTCATGGGGTGGAAGCAATCCCCCAAGTGGTGGTGGTGGAGGCGGCGGTGGAGGAGGCGGATCAAATAGTGGAGGAGGAGGTGGTGGAGGAGGCGGTGGCGGATCGAATAGTGGAGGAGGTGGTGGAGGAGGCGGTGGCGGATCGAATAGCGGAGGAGGTGGTGGAGGAGGCGGAGGCGGGTCGAATAGTGGAGGAGGTGGTGGTGGAGGCGGTGGATCGTCAGGGGGCGGGGGAGGCGGAGGAGGCGGGGCTTCAGGCGGTGGTGGAGGAGGAGGAGGCGGAGCTTCAGGCGGTGGTGGAGGCGGTGGAGGAGGAGGGGGTTCAACTCCAAATCATCCGTAAATTTACTTCAGATCAGTTTGTGCAGGCGTGTCTCAGTCCAGTGCACGAAACTTGGACATTGCAATGGCGACAATTTCAACATTCCTGCAGAACTGCAATCACCAAATTGGAATTGTACCATTATTTGGGTTGAATTTCAGAATCTGCCCGGACTTCAAGAATTTGCGACTGGAAGTTTAAATGGATTTTTTTAAAGGCTTGACTTCTAGTACTACTGCCATCACCAGCTGCTGCTTCAAACTGTGCTGTAGCTGGTCCTAGGCAAGGATTAGTTGAGAAGCTCACTTGGTTCAATCTAATAGTATACATGTATTACTATATAGTTTGTGATAATTTTATCCAGCTATGGAAAGGACACTTGAGGATTTCAATCTTCATCTGTGAAACCCAGCTACATCAATAAATCCACTTGATTACAGTGTTTGAAACTACTACAATGGGTCAGACCTCAGATACTGGATTAATTCTGCTGCAATTCTTGTGCAAAAAACCATGTCATGAAGCTCTTGATGTACAAGGTGATCTATATCAAAAAATGCAGCAGTTTTGAAGCCCATTTGAGCAACAGTGCAAATTAGTACCAAATTTGTGTCTACTTAAAAACCTTCAAGAGAATCTTTGAAGAAATATTGGAAATGAGATAAATTACTTAAGTTCTTAGGGACATTATATTGTTTGAGAACTACAGCTTCAATATCACACTGAGATTCAGTAGAAAAATTATTGCAATTTTTTATTACTGAAAATTTTGACTCCTGCTGTGTTCAAACATTGTGCAACCTTTCAGCAGCAAGTGCATACAAAATTTTGCATCTTCAGTGAAGCTCCTCTGCATTCTAGGAATGCAACTTAGCACCCAAATATATCCCAACCTCCCAACCTTCAATCGCAGATAGCATAATGGTTCTGTACTCCTGATGATGCCTTATGGCAAGTTCAAACCAGCAAACAGTGAAGATAGGAAATGCTCCATACAGTTCAACTCAGAGTAACTCTAGTTAGTTGTTCATAGTCACACCACCTGGTGAACATTCCTCAAAATATGGGACTAAATGAAAATTATATCAGTTCAGTTCTGTAGTCTCTGACATTTTGTAGGCCTGGAGGCACTGAATGAACCCTAAACCTAAACCCTAAACACCTACATGATGAGTTGAGAATTGCAACTGTGTTTAGAATGAACCCTAAACCCTAAACCCTTCAAACTCACTGTTTGGTCAACAAAATTTCTGAGCTAACCTGTACTTTTTTCCTTTTTCCTGTTCTTGTCTTGTCAACAAAACAAAAGAGTAGAATTCCCATGAAAGGACGGAAAACACTTTGTTGGCACATTGGTATAACCCTAAAAAACTACTAGTACTCAAGAATTTGGATGCCAGTTAGGTTATAATATCAAAAAATTGAGTGTTGATTAGGTTATCAATATTTTTGGGTTAATAACCAGTCGTTATTAACTCAATTTAGGGCTATTTAGATTTTTTCAAATTATTATTTTGAATTAGGAAATTGTTTAGTATTTTAGGATTGAAATTTGAAAATCTAATACCAATCAAAAAATTGGATTAATAACTGGATTGATAACCAGGTCAAAACGCAATAACCTATCAACATTGGTTATATGACCAATGTTGATAATAATATCAAAGCATTTTCAATATGGCAAATATAGTATGGTATATATAATAGAAAGATGTGAAATGGGTATGCAATGGTATCATATGTCTTATGGACATTCAACAATTTCAAGTACTGGATTTCCAAACAAAGTTGCAACAAAATTTTCATAAATTTTCAATTCTTTTGTGTTATGAATCTTTGGAAATTATATAAAAATAATTGCATATACAAAAAAATTTGCAACTTGCACAAAATCTACACAAAGTTTCCAAACTAATTGTTTTGAACCTTTAATCTTGATACCCCAAATAGTCTTAGGTCCATAGACTTGACATCTAAACTAAGGTAGAATCCTAGGCACCAAAAATTATTCTACTTAAGTTTTGGAAATCATCCTCATTTTTACCTTCTTCAAGCTTGACCTCATAGTCATAAGCATGTCATTTTCAATACCAGAAAATTCCTCCATCCCCTAAACAACAAGAACACATCCTTTCTTCACAATGTTTAAAGAGTTTTTCAAAATAATCATTAGGTTGTCCAAGTTTTGCACTTTCAATTGACATTCTCATAAATTTGTCAAAATGCCAACATTAAAACAAAATTTCATTTCAATTTGAAATTTTAGAATATTCAAAACTTGTCAAACAAGAAATGCAACATGAGGAAATTATTATAGTTTCTTGTGTTCTTTCCATCATTGCAAGGGTGATTTCAAATCACATTCCTTCACAACAATGTGCTGATACAATGATAATTTATTTTTCACCAAAAAAAATTTCATTAATGGATGCTCCAACAAGGAGTCTCCGATGTTGGAGGTTGAAAGGGTAGGGTTAGCTTCATATCTTTGGTTCAAATGTTTAAACACCTTTAAAAAGTGAGGAATAAAAATGTGTTTAACATACTTTTTTACAATGATCTTTATTTTATTTCAACTAGCATATTTCATAACACATTCACTACACCAAAATGCATCCTAGTTTATTTTGGGTTTCATTAAATTTTGAATGAATTTGAACATTTTTACCTAGTGAAATTGGTTAACCCCCCAGTGAACAAGGATTAGTTACTACAGACAATGAATTGTTTCACTAAGTACTAGTGAAACAAGGTTATTTTCAAATGAAATAAACATTTATCAAACCATTCACTTATTAATTAATTAATTAATCAACATGGAAATCAATTAAAATTAATTATTTAATATATAATATTATTGATAATTTCATAATTTTTTAGCTTATGATTTATTGACACGTGTGACTATCTAAGTTAAGTTATAAACTTAACCTATGTAGATAGGTCATATAATCAACCTAAGCATCTATTTTAGAGAACTTGATAAAAGAATATTCAGTCAACCTACCATTGTTGACCACACACAACACCATTTATGAGGTTTGATCCCTTGACCTTTAGAAAAAAACCAAACACCCCTCCCACCAAACCACCCCACTTGTTATGATAATACGTTACATTGCATTCTATTTATCAAATACTTCATTTTAAACATTACAAAAACATAAAATTTGAAAGTTCATATCTTATTGTGATTTTGTTCAAATGAAATGATTCGACTTTACTTTTTTTTTTAATTTAATAATGTACATAATTACATTAATTTCCTTTTCAAATGTTAGATCATTTAAACAAAAAAAAAGTGAATATCATTATTTAATAACATTTCAATGACCATTCTTTTGAAAAAAAAATGTTGAATAAATGGATAAGATTTTTGTTAATATAATAATATTACATATGTTAAACTACTTTCAATTATTACATGGCTATTTTTCATTCATTTATATTATTTCACCATACATTATTTACGTTATTTATGGCTATTTATGGCTATTCTCAATTACTTTTGATTATTTTTGGCTATTTCAACTTAAACTACTTTTGGTTATTCTAAATTACTTTAAGTTATTTTTGTTTATTTCACTTTAGGCTATTTTCAGATATTATATGTTTTTAAAATTTTTCTATGTTATATTTTCCTATTGTAAATTATTTCACTTTAAACTACTTATAGTTATTATAAGTTACTTTTGGTTATTTTAAGTAATTTCATCTTAGGGTACTTTCGATTATGTGAGGCTATTATTGATTATTTTTAGCTATTGAAGGTTATTTCACCTTGTGTTATTATTGGCAATTTTAGGTTATTATAAGTTATTTCAACTTAATTTATTTTTTTCTATTATAAATTATTTCACCTTAGATTATTTTTGGCAATTTTAAGCAATTCTAATATATGGCTATAGGGGTTAATGTTGGTTATTAACAACTATTGGTACCTATTCTATTGATGGTTATTATATTAATGGCTATTAATGGTTATTATATTAATGCCTATTGGTTGTTATTATATTAATGACTATTCGTGCCTATTCTATTAATGGTTATTGGTTGTTATTCTATTAATGACTAATCATAACTAAATGAATCATGACCAAATTAATTATGGTTAAATAAAATATATATACATGGTTTATCTATCTATGGTTAAATTGACTGCATTGAATTTAATTATGGTTCAACTACCTATGAAAAAATTCATTAAAGTTAAAATTAACCATAACTAATTTAACCATGGTCAATTTAACAATAGTTGGTTTAACCTTAGTAAATTTAATCATGAAAATTAATTTAACATAATCAATCTAACCATTGTTATTGTAAGCATAACTAAATTAATTATATTTATTTTTAACATATTAATTATTTTACTTCAATAAATTTAACCATAATTAATAGATGCATAATCAATTTGAAATTATTGTTGATTTAACCTTAATTGGTTTTGCATAATTATTTTAAATTTTTAAAATTTTATCCATAATTATTTCATTCATGTTTATTTTAGCCAAATTCATTTTATTCATGGTTAATAATTTAACCATGGTTGGTTTTGCCATAATTAATTTATCCATTTTTATTTTAGCCACAATTATTTTATTGATGTTTGTTTTAACCATAATTAGTTTTTGCATAATTGGTTTTGTCATAAAATATTTATTTACTAATTAATTTAGCCATATTAACTTTATTAATGGATAATTTAGTTAAATTTAATTTATTCATGGTGAATTTAACCATTTCTACTTTAAACACTAGTAGAAAAACCCCATTTTTTGAAGTGTCTTAGGCGACCAAAAGTGTCTTTTATGACTTTTTTTATCAAAAATAGTTGCAAAAAACACTTTTAGTCGCCTAAGACAAATCAAAAAATGGGATTTTTCTTCTAGTGAACCAAGGTTAATTTTTTCATAATTATTTTAACCATTTTGATTTTAACCATAATGAATTTATCCATTGTTGGTTTAACCATAAAATATTTATTCATTGCTTAATTTAGCCATATTAACTTTGCTAATGGTTAGTTTAATCATAGAATATTTATTCAATAGTTAGTTTGGCAATATTTTATTTTTTTTCAGTAGTTAATTTGGAAATATTTATTTTATTCATGGTTAGTTCAATCATTTCTCTCATAAAATATTTATTCATTAGTTAATTTAGCCATTTAAAAATTAGCTATGGCTGGTTTAACCATAACATATTTATTCATTGGTTAGTTTGGCCATATTTATTTTACTTATGGTTAATTTAGCCATATTTATCTTACTCATGGTTAGTTTTAACCGTTTTTTGTTTGGCCATGGTTGGTTTAGCCATAAAATATTTATTCATTGGTTATTTTGACCATATTTATTTTATTTGTGGTTATTTTCACCATATTTATTTTATTCATGTTAATTTAACCATTATTAATCTAATAATCATTAATTTTTCCATAATTAATTTGTCCTAGGTTAAAATAGCCACCTAGTTAACTTATGTAATGTAAGTATGTGAGTAAATAATCTAAATACAAATAGCTTATATGTAGGTGTATTTATACATACCCTACCTATACTTCACCTATTAATCTATGTTTTAGCATATAAGTAAATTAGTTATATAGGCTAAGGTAGACCATATATATGTTTATGATAAATTATTAGTTGGATAACTAGTTATTACTTAAAATACACTAATGAATGTGTAATTAAATAGTTAAGTATTAATTATTACAAATACATTATTGATAATATATAATGAATTAGGTCAAATTTGTAAGGATTAATTATAATTTGGTTGTAATTATCAATCAACAATATAGTACATTATAACTATCATCATATTTTATATAATTCAAGGATTTATAATATGATTTTAATTATTAATTATAGTTAAATAACTAGACATTAACTATTACTAATTTTTATTTTAACTTAATTGACATACATTTACCTAATTTACCTACCTCTTTACACTTACCTAATACATTTACCTACCTCTTTATTTATTTATTTACTTAATTTATGTATCCTACACAGTTTTTTAGGAATATTGTTGTGTGAACTAAAAGGCTTTAATGTTGTGTGAACATGATAATGTTTTTCCTTCCTAAAAGTTTGTTTCATATTGTTTGACAAGCAATATAAATAGATGCGTCATAAGCATCCAAAACATAAGAAATATTTTTAAAAGGAAGGCCACTTGGGATAAGCCAATTGAAAAGGTTTAACCTTTATTGCCAAATTCAAATTGAAATAAGATTTTCTTATCTAAGTCATTTAGGTGTAAGCTTAATTTAGGTGGTGTACATTTGAACCTAATAAAGGTCATATTTTAGGTCACTTTAGCTTATTTAGGCCTTTATACCTAGTAGTTAGTTATAGGCTCTTAGGCTTAAAAGTTTAGGTTGTAAGTTTTTAAACATAGGTTTCTTAGGAGTAAATATCTAATTTTAAGCTTAACCTAAGTTGATTAGGTTATATCCTCTGGGCATAAACTAGTGGCCAATGTTTAAATGCCACATGGCATAACCTAATGGTCAATGTTTAAACACCATGTGGCACAACCTAGGTGGCGAATGTTTAAATGCCATATGGCATAGTTTAAATGGCCAATTAAATGCCACATGACATAGCCTAAATGGCCAATGTTTAAACGCCATGTGGCAAATGCTTAAACGCCATGTGGCAAATGCTTAAATGCCATATGGCAAATGCTTAAATGCCATATGGCATAGCTTAAATGGCCAATGTTTAAATGCCATGTGGCATAGCCTATATGGCCAATGTTTAAATGCCACATGGCATCACTTAGGTGGCCAATGTTTAGATGACACGTGGTTTAACTTGGGTGGCCATTATTTAAATGCCACATGGCATTTGCATAGTCAAAATGGTGTTTGATCAATCAAAAAATCATTTGATTATTGTATTGACCAGTCAAAAATATTAGTCAAAAGTACTAGTCAAAAATGCTAACCTCGGCTTAGTCAAAAAATACATAGCCGAGTCACGTTGAAAATGACTTGTCCAAAATGATTGAAAGATTTTTTTGATGCCTATCCAAAATGGGTCTTTTTTTACCAAAATTTTTAGTTAAAAAAATTAGGAATAATTCTAATAGTGAAAGTTTGTGGTTGTAAAAATTTTTATATTTCTTGAAATAAAACAACCTTTGAAGCAAATCTAATTTTCACAATTGTTTTCAATATGTATACCTTTATGACAACCTCCTTGCAAGTTAATTTTGACTCTTGCATACCCTTGTTAAACTTTTTTGTCCATGTAATAGTTTTTTGTAAAGTAAATTAAATTTGAACCAAATTGACTTCGTTCACCCCATCCTTAACCTTATCATCATATCTTGCACATTAACATGCTTTTGACATCATATGGCCGAAACAAGTCCCACTAAAAGGTGAAGCAAGTTGTAATGGTACACAAAACACAACTAAAGTCAAAGTAGTAGCAGGGATATTCAAGTTTGTTGAAATGTCAAGCTCAACTAGAGCTGACATTCATGATGTGCCTCAGTGACCGTTCTACATCGACTGGCGCGCTTAGTGACCGTTCTACGTTCACATTGACTAACGTGCGCGCGACAGATCTTCACCATTGTTTTTTTTGGAGGACTTGTTGTCGTCTATGGGCGTGGGTGTTTGCAAGAGCTCAAGCTCTCTCCCCCCCTATCTTTTCATGGTATCAAAGCCTGGTACAGGCTAAGGGCTAAGCAACAAGCACAAGAAGCAAAGGAGGCGATACGACAGCAAGAGGTCATCATCTCTTCCCCCTTCGTGTTCGCCACTACACCTGTGTCAGAGCTCTTCGGGAGGCACTAGCAAACGACATCGAATCAAGGAGCTGTCTTCGCCAAGACAAAGCTATATGGATTGTATACAATCTTTTGGGCACATACAAGATGCTCACATTCCAGCAGAAGCATGGCAAAACTTGGTGCAAATGTTCCAGAAAAATACAAAGGCAAAGAAGCTGCAGCTAAAGCAAGAGTTGCACACTATGGAGAAGAAGAACATGTCTATCAATGAGTATTCATTAAAGATCAAGGGTATTATTAAATCCCTTGCATCTATTAATGTATTTGTGGATGATGATGATTTGGTCAGCGTTTGTCTAAATGGGCTTGGAAAGGAATACAAACCTTTCAAGACATCCATAATTGTCAGGGAGAATGTTCCCAACTTTCGAGATCTTGTTTCAATGCTAATTGTAGAAGAGAAAACTTTAAATGAAGATTGTTCTACACAAAACAAGAAAATTGTAAAGCAATAGGCATTCTACTCAAATACAAGTAGAGGCAGAAGAAGAGGTCATGGTCAAGGCCAAGGTGGTGGCCATTTTGGAAATCAGAATTTTGGACAGCAACAATCAAATGACTCACAGCAACAATAGTCATACAGAGGTGGTGGAAGAGGCCAATCTCAAGGCAGGGGGGGCCAAAGAAGACGTGGTAATTAGAACAAACAACAATCTAGATCAGATTCTAGAGAGTGTCATTATTGTGGCAAACCAAGCCATTGGGCCAGAGAATGTAGAAAGAAGGAAAGTGACATGAGGAATGGAAGACTGCAGCAAAATAATTATGCATCCTCAAGCAAGCAAGCTGAAGATAGGTATGAGCATCTATTTGTTATGCAGCACATGCTAAATACAATGGCTGCAAATGTATCCACAAATGTTGATAATATATGGTATGTGGATTCAGGAGCTTTTAACCACATGACCTATCATGGTGAGTGGTTTAGGGATGTCAAAGATCTGGAAAAACCAGGTTATGTAGAGACGGGAGATGACACAGCCCATCCCATTGCTCATATCG
>Ga0116231_10002987_pt1 | contig 35355 bp, 26 predicted proteins | sample S1TSphgellanicum_2_FD_89695 | JGI IMG/M metagenome (GOLD analysis project Ga0116231, IMG submission 89695) | Host-associated microbial communities from peat moss isolated from Minnesota, USA - S1T2_Fd - Sphagnum magellanicum MG | ecosystem: Host-associated > Plants > Peat moss > Unclassified...
ATTGAAAAAAATTCCCAAAATTTGGGACCCCAAACAAAAGAAATTTTATTTTTAAATGGGGGGAAATTTTTATTTAATAATTATCAAAAATAAAAATAGGGGTGGGGGAAAAAAAAAAAAAAAAATTGTAAAATTTTATTACTTTTAGAATTAATAATGAAAATTTAATTTTTCAAAATTTTAATTCTTCTCTCTCTCAAAAACAAAGGTTGTTTCCAAAATGATATATACCCAACAAAAAGTTATTGGGCAAAAAATAATAATAACATTTTTTCTTTTTAAACTCATATATTTCTTCTTCTTTATAGTTCCCAAAATGACATTACCTTGACAAGATGTCATTTGGGGGAATAAAAAAGGGAATAAAAAAATTAAATTAAAAATAATTATAATTATATATATATATATACATATATACTTGTTTTGTGAAATATTTCATTTTATTTTACCTCTTGTGTGTGCAAAGTTGTGGTTTAGTTGTGGTTTAGATGCAAATTTTAGTGTTCTATTACAGTAATCTTAAACTGGGTTATTAATGAATTGGTAATATGTAATTATTTTAAATATAATTGAAAATTTTAGAAAACTAAAATAATGAAAATAGTTAATAATAGATGACGGCCCCCGCCGCCCTAATGTACCTATTTTCACACCATTATTTTAATAATTCCCATCAAGACCACATTGTAAGCATGACATCACAATGTTGACAAACAAGTGTGGCCCGCTTACAAAGTGGGATTTGGTGGACCACCACTCCAGCTCACTACTTAAACCCACACGCCAAACACTATTTTCTTCATTCCATACACGAAAGCCAAGTTCTTGTGTTCCAGTTCAATTGTAGTCGGATAGTGGCTTGTTCCAGTTCAGTAGTAGTATTGTTCGTTCCAGTTAGGTAATCCCGTAGTTCGTTCCAGTTCAATAGTACCGTTGTTTGTTCCAGTTCAGTAGTCGTTTGGTTCGTTCCAGTTCGTTAATACCGTAGTTCGTTCCAGTACGGTAATACCGTAGTTCGTTCCAGTTCAGTAGCACCGTAGTTCGTTCCAGTTCAAACGACCAGCGATGGACAGTTCACGAGCTCGAGCTCCGCAGCGGCAGCGGCAGCTATGGGTGTTGTTGTTAGTGCTTTCTGTGCTGTTGTGTGGAGCTTGGGGAGCTCGAGTGATGCAGATCCCGCGAGGAGAAGAAGAAGAAGAAGTAGCCAAAGATCAAGAGCAAGAAGCTCATGCCAACGAGAAGTACTCCATCTCACAGTGCATTAAACAAGTACCAGAGCGCATAAATCCTGACTGCAACTCTCTGAAACCCAGTAGTGTGAAGGTGGAGACTTACACAATGCCTGGCATCACATTCCGACCAGGAGATGTGAAGGATAAGTACTTTCACATGCAAGCAGCTCCAAAGGGACACATCGGACTGAGAAGAGTGACAGCTCAAATGGTTGACGAGTATGGTGTGGCTGTACCACACCATCAATTTCACTTTCATCATTGGTTTGGTTTTCAGTATGCTGTTCCCAAATCCCTGCATTCACCCAAACATACTCAGGAGCTGATGAGAAGCTTGATCGCTGAAGGCGGGAAGAAGCATTACTCAGCAATCAGTTCACATCTCACGGGAACAAGCTGGTCGAATGATCTAGTGGGTAGGAGTGAAAGCAAGCTACTGACTGCCTTTGGGAAAGGAGCTGAGACTTGGCACGCTCAAACTCGACTTCCGCCACCTTTTGGCTTGGAGATTGGAGCTCACGTTCCGGAAGCTGCTCATGAAATTGTGTGGATTGTGAATGTGCATGGAATCGATACCAGAGGAGTCGTCGACAGAAATGGGTGCATCGAATGCAGGTCAGACTGACTGTAATTTTTCTCGAATTCACCCCCCCAAAAAAAAAATTTAATGTTGCAAAGTTCTCTCATTTAAGGATGTGTGTTTTGCATTTTGTTGGATTTTCTGTTTCTTGGGTTTTGTTTTGTTGGATTTTTTTTCCGTTTCTTGGGTTCTTGATTTTGTAGGCATTGGAGGAATGTTCCCCCATGTGTTGTTACTGTGAATCATGAGTTCTTTTTTTGGGGGAGCTTCATTGGAACGTTTCCTATTTTAACCGTTGCTAGTTCAAATTGCAAACCAGTGTTGGATGGGTATTAAAAATTACAGCAAACCTTCACTGGGTATCAGAGTTGTTAATTATGTTTATCAAAACAACAACTACTCCGTTATGTATATAATTATAGATACCCACAGTTCTCAAATTTTTAAAGTATAAAAAGTCAATTTACCCCCCCTAGGAAACAGCCTGATCTTTGCCAATCCGGTCATGAAACATGAAATACCCGGACCCGACGGTTCTTTTCTTCTGATTTTGAGTTTTTTTTTTTCAAATACCCAGACCTGGTGGTTCTTTGCTTCTGATTTGTTTCAAATGCCAGGACAGGGCTGTTCTTTGATTCCCATTTCTTTTCAAATACCCGGCAGCAGTGCTGGGTGAGTATTAGCTTTGGTGGGGTCAGAACTGCTGGTCAGAACCCCTAGTTTTGGTCCTGAGTAGTAAGAAACAAACTGGATCCAAAACTATGTTTCAGGTTCTATTTATGTGTGAACTAAAATAACATGTCTTTGCGCCCCAAAAAAAAAAAAAAGAAAAAGAAAGACTAGAACCAGGGTTAACTACAAGTTCTGGTCCATGTTAGTAAGAACCGTGCTGGAACTGGATTTATATTTTTGGAAGAACCAAACCTGGAACCAGATACCCGATTTCCATTTATGCGCAGAATTGGAACCAAGACACTTCTAATTCATTTTCTTTAGAACTGGAATTGGATGGTTCTTCATAAGAAGTAAAGAACCGGCCAACCCTGGTTTGAACTTTAAACCGTGAATTGAGGTTTGGGAACTTCATTTGGAATATTTCTTGTTTGAATTTTTTGGTGGATTTGAACTGAAACTATGAGTTTCATTTTTTGGGGGAAATTCATGCAATGTTGAACCAAACTATTAGGAATTCACATTTAACGTTTGGATGTGCAGATGCGACTTGTACAATGCAACAACAAATGAGAGAGGATATTTGGGTGGTCTAAACTGTTGTGGAGATGAGACACATTGTGTTGTTAAAGAAGATTTCAATGCACCTGAGAGAACCCTCTACATGAAGGTAAGTTGCTTTGCGCACTTGTTGCTTTGCGCACTTGTTGCTTTGCTTCACTGATTGTTTTTTAAAGCCTAGCAATTATTGTTTTTTGTGTTTTAAGTTAGACATGGCTGAAATTTAACAGTGAAAATGAAAATGTAATGACCCATGTTTTGATGCATTGAAATATTGCCTTGGACACTTGAATATTTTAGTTCCTTTGAAACCATCGATGGGTGGAAATTTTTGTGCTTGGTAGAGCAAGTTTTTAGTTGAGTTTTTTCTTTTGGGTTTCTCTATCATCCATATAGTAGTGGTTTCAAGTTTTGACAAAGCAAGGACCTTGTTCCATGGCATTTCATGAAAATGTACACATGGGGTAGATAAGATGTTAAAGTAGTGTCGAAAATTAAGATGTTTTTTCTATGCAAAGCTTGTGTAAGCTATAAATTCATTCATGGGGAAATTTTTCAAGAACTTTTTGGAATTGAAACTTTTGTAGATCTCATGGGAATATGTGGATTGGGATGAATGTGTGGTGTCAACTGAAACATTTTACATCGACATAACAAACAAGGATGGTTTTGGAGAAAATTTGGTGGAGTTTACGGTCCAAGGTTGCGACAATGATGATCCCAACTCTGAAGAATGCATCCACACACAAGATGCTACCATAATTGCTCCAATTGGAGGACAAGTTGTGTATGTAGCATCTCATTTGCATTCATCGGTCTTGGACTCCATTCTATGGGGAGAAGATGGTCGCACTATTTGTCACCCTTCACCCATTTATGGTCATGGAATTAAAGATGGTGATGAAAACAAAGATGTGATTGCCGTTATGCCATGCTACCCTAGTATGGGGAGCCCTGGGGGAAAGATTACGCAAGGTGAACAATTGCATTATCAAGTCAAATATAGCAAAATTGGTGGCCCACATACTGGCGTAATGGGACTCATGACGTTAAACATAGCCACAAATGGGGCTTCAACAACCATTTAAGCTTTTGGTTGTGTCTTTCAAGAAATGTATGTCCATATTACAGTGTATATTACTAGTTTGTATTTGATATTATAGTTTTATCCCTCCTTTATCAGTTTTGTGTTCTTTTTATAGACAGAGAACACAGGTCGCCTCCATTTGAAAACAAATTATTATTTAGGGGAGTGCTCTTCTAGGCTTGAAGTTCTATCAAGTTTACCTCCCCTTTAGTTGATATGCTTCATGCAGATGGTGGAGGTTTTCGTACTTAGTGGTTCCCTTTCCTCTGCGTGGCTTGTCTCTTTGGGGCTCTTTCATCTACCTATACTCTAGTCGTTGCATTTTGTTTCTTTTTCTCTCCCCATCTTGGGTGCTATCTTTTTATAAAGTGTGGTAAGGTTTCATCAACAAGATTATGTTTTGCTTCTTGGCAATGGAGTTGATGGTGAAAAAAACCAAACAAATGTAATTAAAAATACCCCATAGTTGTTTATGGAATCATTATCTAGAAAAGGATGGGATACAATCCAAATCTAAGATATATGAATCCACAAAACTTTGTATTACTTTGTTGTTCATAATAAAAAAAATGGTTATGAATTGAAAGGTCTATTTAGATGAGCTATATGGTTTTGAAATGTTCATGAATTCCATCCTATTTAAGACTATTAGACAAAATATGCATCAATTTATCAAGTATAGTAAGATTCAATTTTTATTTGTGATTTATATCTACCATTTAAAATATTCATATGGACACATGGAATTGCAAACACACCATTTTTCAAACCCAAAATCAATTCCATGTAAAATGTAATTTGGATTAAGTACATGTTTTAAATAATGTGAAATTGAATATGTGATTACCATACCTACATATCATTTTGAAAGGTGCGAGGTAACACTCACAAAAATTTAATATAAGATCAATGGCTAAGACCATCGATCACAAGGGAAACAAAAAGGGAAGCCCAAAGAAAGGCCAAAAGAAGCACAACTTGTAGGAACCAAAAAAAGGGAAAAAATTAGTCCTTTTCGTGGTAAGAAATTATCTCACCTACGGCCCCTCTAATGTCACCTACATGCAAATCGTAAAATCTAATAATAATGGGAGGTCTAGAACAATCATCACCCACCAACGCAATTTTCCTTTCTATAGTATATGTTAAAGCATGTTGAAAAGCAATACTAACATGATACTTGAAAAATTGAATGCAAAAAAACAAAGATAAATGACCTCCCAATCGCCTATCATGAAAAAAACAAGTACATTCCTTGACGAAACGATCCATATCATGCCCAAGTGTGCCATGCGCCACCATGGCCATTGAAATAAAATGGTGCATTTCATGAAGCCCTTTATACTTATGGATCTTAACAATGGTGTTAAATTTCACAATTAGATTTGCTAATCAACTAATGACATTCAAAACCTTTATTTCCCATGCCGAATCAGTAACCACCACATCGGCAACGAAGACTTAGTCTTTTTGGGTCATGTAGAAATCAATTTGTAATGAAATTCCTAACATAAGGGCATACCACCGCTCTTTCCATACAACATGCCCATTCATACATGATGTCTCATATGGCGTCATGTGTGACTATCCATTGACCTCCAAACGGGTAATGAATTAGTGTGTGCCAAATGCATCCAACTTGTGTCCACATTCACATGTGAAAAAATTAGATGCCAAAAGCTAGATCAAATCAAAGAAAAAACACAACTGAAGTGAAAAATAGAATGTGCGATGTGAAACGAACAAATAGATGGCTAAACAACCAACCATAGCCCTACCCCCTTGCCTAAACAAAAACGAATGCAAGCTCTAGATGTTGAGGAAATGGAATCATCTTCCAAGATAGAACTTAAAAGATGTGTCGTGGTGGATGCCCATAAAAAATGCCTGTAGACCTGGGCTGTTGGAAATTGCTAGACTCTCAAACGAAAGGTACATTTCCCTAGCTACAAGAGGAAGGCCATCTTAATTTCACATAAACATTACTAAAATAGGTGTGGGCTTCAATCAACTTAAGAAATATATTCTTCCAAAACAAATCTATTGAAAATACGAAACTTAAAGCACAAATACAAAGCCACTAGAGCTCAATTCCCTAAAAAAGCAAATGGGGCACAATCATCCATAGAAAGGATGCATATATGGCCAAAATATATTAATAGTTGAGCCTAATGTTTCACAAAAGGGTCTTGAAAAGACTCCCATAATCCTGGACCCATAATGCCTCCACATACTTACATAATTTTCCTATCGAAACCCGCTAAAAAAGATAAAAAGGAAGAAGAAAGAAGTATTGTCCGTGTGAGATAAGAATGTCAATGAGCTACACGAGGACAAAATGCCAAAAGCAACCTGGTCATCTCCTAGGAAAGGAAGATCATTGATATGCGTCATGTCTTAAGATAAAACCTCATCCAAAAAATGTGTGGCAAAGTTTTAAGAACCCACTAACACACCCAAAATGCGTAAACCATTTGTGACCAAAATGCAACCTTTAAGAATCTCTATGCCTAGAACCCTAATGGACTCCAAAACTTGCACTTTAACACCTTGACCCTAAGACAATTAGGGTTAATTGGGTCAAAAAGGTGGTTGAAGGTGTGAATAATCTCACTCACAGACCGCACAATGTGGGTATCATCCACTGGGGATGGAAAGACAAAGTTGGGGGTTTGCATGATGGTTTTTAGGAGAGTTTGATAATGGGCCAAAGCAAATAAAAGACCTTTTAGGGGGTCACCTTGCTTCATGCTTGAAACCGACCCAATAATGATGACCCCCTCCACATGTTACCCATGTTGGTAATATTGAGAAGAATGAACACCATAAAACAATTTGGTAAAAGAGATAAAGTTCGTCAAAGGCCCCTCAACATCACATAACTTTCTAAAATTAACAACTCAAAAAACGTTTAAGTGTTTTTGACGTCAAGTTGCATCATGGCCCAATCAAGGTGTAGGTCGAAGAGGGTTCAGATGCCAAAAAGGATGACTTCACAGCCTCTAGGGGTAGATACTCCAAATTAATGGAAGGATATGTGGTTTTGAAATGGCCCTTTGAAATTGTAGACAATGGATTGACTAATAGGTCAAAGAAACACCTCGCTTACAGCAATAAAACGAAGATTACCATGTCATTTGCCATTGCCAACAATCTGCTAGCCCCTAACACTAAGGCCACCGACCTAGGGATATCCCACGAACAACAGTAGTAATAACTTGGAGTAATTTTGAAAACCATGAGGATGGGTCCTTTGGTATGAAACATCCCGAAAGATGTTCATATACCATGCCAAAAAACCAATCGAAAGACAAATGAAGAGTAGTGGTTAAGGCTTGGGTAAACAAAATCCTATCTAGAACAAAAGTGTGTTCAAGTTAATAGTCAGAAATAGGTGGAAAGACAAGGTCTAAAGGAAGGGGGTGCAATTAGTGCAGGGCAAAAATGGTGTCCTCCAAAGAAATAGCTAGCATCATAGGTTGGAGAGCTTTAACATTACGATTGTATTCATTGACTTTCCTTAAAGTTAGACATTAGTGAAAACGAATGGTCAAAGAATCTTCCCATGAGTGGTGAAAATGGGGTGCACGTGAAGCACGTGAAAACTCCTTTTAGAAAAAAAATTAATCACTTGCTATAAACTTCTTGAGGTGAGCAAAAACCTTTCATTGACTTGAATGACCTCCTTGAATATAGTGCAAACAACAATAGGGCATTAGGAGGAAAAGGAAGCATGCTAATTCGTCCGTTGAGTTTCAAACAATTTAGTCAAGAGGTAAATGAAAAGCCTACTTGACTTTGTTTTGGATGGCTCAAAGGATCCTATGAAACAAATGAAGGCATGCGAAACGAGACTCAAACAACCCCAAAATGGAGCTAAACTAAGCTCCAAACCAACCCAAAAAAACAAGAAGAATGAAATCAGGGAGAAGCACAAGAGGGGTAGATATTTACAAAGATAAAACAATTTGGCTAGCTTGGGAAATGAGACTAGCATGAAGGTGAACATTCTTAACATACTTCAAAAGGTTGATTAAAGTGTAAAGGCCAAAACAATGAAGATAAGAGGTATCTTGAATTAATGGGGATACAAAGACGGAACCATCCTCCCCCCCCCCCAAAAAAAAACACCTATATATCTATCAAGTAAAGTCAAAATTAAATCATGGGGAAAATGTCTCATAAATATTATTTACCATGTAACCATATGTTTTTAGGGGAAATCACCCAAAAAAATCTAAATTTTGAAAAAAAATTTACCACGTTTTTACTTAGATTTTAGAGAAAGGGCATTTAAAAAACTTTTTGGACATGTTGTAGAAAGTTGTTGCTAGGTAATATTAAATCCCTCTTTGGATGCTAGCCATTGACACAACATCAAATTAAAAAAATATACATCACTTCTATTGTGGAGTGTGCAAATAAATAAATTATTAACAAATAGTGACCATAGACTTTTGGGATTAATTTATTGAGAATTTGTCATCATTTGGATTCTTCATTGAATCCAAAATTTGCAACTTAAATAGGATGGTAAAATTTGCCCACCAACTTTACAAGTTGAACCTAAGAGGCTAATTAGATCTATGGCATTGATTCATCACCTCCTCACCTTCAAACCAACACACAATCAAACAAATTAGTAAATGTGCTATGTAATTTGACAAAACAAACACTAACACAAACTGCAACATCATTGCAAGGTGGACAATATTAGATTCACATTTTCTTGTGACATATCACACCAAGCAAGCCTTTAAGATTGATCACTTCATTGCACATTATCATTGCCTAGGGTCAATTTCCACATTGACAAAACGAATAATTATTTATTTATTTATTTACAAAAAGTGAATTTCTTTTTTAAATTTTGAAAATTATATATTTTTCCATCATCTATTATAATGTTTGCGATATGAGTAGTGAAATTATTCAGAGTGTGTGGCCTATGATAATAATTATGATGATTTTCAACATTTCTGGTAGGTCTTTACTATTTGGGCTGCATAATTCCAAATCCCCAGCTTTCATAGCTTTCATAAGACAATAATAATATATCAAAGGATGAATGTAGTCCACAAATCCATCCTCTTCATCATCTTCTTCGTTCGTTCGTTCGTTCGTTCGTTCGTTCGTTGTCCATTGAGTTCAAAAGCCCTTTTCGTGAGCGCCTCCTGAGTTCAAACCCCAACAGTAATTTTGCTTGTGAAAAGCTCAGAACATGATTTGGCAGCGCCCGCTCCTCAACTTCCAGCCTGCTGCTGCTGCTGCTGAGACTTTTCACTCAACTTCTCTGTGTTGCTTGCTCTCTCTCTCTCTCGCTCTCTCTCAATTGGTCTGTGTGTGTGGTGGTGGCTGTTTGGACGAATGATCCACATCACCAGCTGCAATTTCCCTTCGTTCTTCAACCCTAAACCTTGGCGTGTAAACCCTAATACGCGAACATGGATCCAACCAACGTTCTTGGACATCTCCGTGTTCCGAGATTGTCTTTCTTGCTTGCTTTCCTCCTCGTCCTTAACAAAAATAAAATGTTGTACTAGTTTTGTGTTTTATTGATTCTTGGTCCCTATGTTTGTTGTAGATTGAGTTCCTATGTTATGTTGTGTTGTGCTTTGTTTGTTTGACGACGGCTAATCACTTACAGCAGGGGGGTTTGAAGGCAGACACACATGCGGGGAATGAAAACAAGAGTGTAAATGAGGGGTAGTGGTATGGGGCCTGCTGCTGCAATCGCATGGCCGGAGTCTCCTCAAGTCTCTTCGCAGTCTCATCATCATCATCGTCATCAGCAAATCATCAATGGAGTGCGAGAGAGTGACAAGGCCTTAGAGATTATTGACGAGGAGCAACAAGTGGCGGAAAGGAGGAAGCTGCTGTCAGCAGGTGGCGGTGATGGTAACTTTGATGGTGATGGTGGTGACCTAGTTCATGCCGAAAGAGATGATGATGACGATACTAGTGTGCCATTAGGTTGCAGCACTGCCGCTTCTCTCCCCGATGATGATGACGATGATGCACCACCTCCTCCTCCTCCTCCTCCTGCAGGTAGACAACAACGACAACAACACGACGAGAATAATCATAAAAGAGCACTTGCATATGCGGACATGTTGAGGACGCGCAATAGGTTTGCAGAAGCGCTGCTGCTTTACGATAGTGTTTTGAAGCTAGAGCCACGAAATGTGGATGCACTTGTTGGCAAGGGGATTTGCTTGCAAATGCAGAGCCTATTTCGAGAAGCGTTTGACAGCTTTACGGATGCTTTGCGGCTCGACGCGCAACACGCTTGTGCTCTCACACACTGTGGAATCTTGTACAAGGAGCAGGGTCACCTTCTTGAAGCAGCACAGGTATATGTCTCTGAATTTCCTTATTGTGAAGAAGACTTTGCACCTTTGAGTTTGAGCTTCCTTGGCTCCCTTTTTCCCACAAGCACCATCCCACAAGGATGTCATGACTTTTGTGGCCTGAAGATCACTAGCTTCAGGATGCCCTACCGGCAGAGTTTCAGATTCTTCACAATGTAGTTACCTTGTTCAAACTCCATTCCTGGTGTGTTGGGGAAGCTCAGGCGCAGAGGTCGGAAGTAAACCTTTTTTCCATGTGTGTGTAAGCCTGCAGAACAGGGATTCATAACAGAGCTGATCATGAGAAGAAGATGAGATATTGTGTTCCAAGGAATGGATTTATGGTGCCAGGAGATAATTAGTGCATTTTTGGATTTTGGTTGTGTTTGTACTGTCATTGTGTTTGCCCATGCTGAAGGTGCTCTTGCAGGAGGAATTGAAAACTAGAGTGTTTTGGTTGTCACTTGCTCACTACAGATTGCAAGCATATGGATGTGACTCAGATTTCATTATTCTCTTTGAAGCAGCATCACCCTTTTGGCATGCTGTCAGTTTTGACCTCAATTCTATGGTTCCATGCTTATGACAAAGGAGTGATGCCTGATGCTACAGCTCCATATTCCTCATTCCATTTGGGTTGTGTAGGCATATCAGAAAGCGCTGCTGGCAGATCCGAACTACAAACCAGCATCAGAGAACTTGGCAGTGGTCTTGACAGATTTGGGAACAAGTCTTAAGCTCACTGGAAATGTTCAAGATGGCTTGGCTAAGTACTACGAAGCATTGAAAGCAGACAGCCAATACGCTGTAAGATTCACCTGGGTGTCCTTCTAAGAGTCATGATCTTGTTTGATGTTCTGTTGGTTTAGTTGCATTGGCACCTCTCATCTTGCAACTCCTTATGCTGGCTTCTATTCTGCTGTTCTAGTTGGTGTTTCTTTTTCATGTGGTTTGCCGTTAAGATTTTTTGTTTTTTGGTCTGGAAGGCTCATTAAGATTGCAGGAGGTCACCTTACAATCCCTTTTCAGATTGGCTCAGATTGTAGATGTGCAGAGTTTTCGATACTTTTTAGCATATATTCTGTCTTATTGTCTAGGCAGTGGTTTGTGTCCAAGAGAGGGAAGTTGAGGAAGTTGCACTGTAGACGAGGAGGGTACTAGATAAGGTACTAAAGGGAAAGTGGCATCTTGCTGTTCTTCATTTCAATTAATCCTGCCATGCTATGAGCCAGAACATGAGGCATGTCAGTGCGCACTGGATGGTTTGGGCAGACTTAATGTTTTTCCAAGAGGATTTGATGTTGATCTGTGCAGAACTGGCATGATCTGCAGTGTCAATGTCAAAGAAACAAACACCTTTCTGCACTAAGAACAAGTAGAAACAAACAGAGGATCTCCATCAGAGTGAGGAGGTAAAAAGAGATTAGAGAAGAAGGGGAGAACTTAGACAAATGATAATAATGATTTGAAAGGCAAGTGATGGAGTTCATGGTGCATGGCAGCCTGCATATTACAATTTGGGAGTTGTTTACTCTGAAATGATGGAGTATGATATGGCACTCAGCTTCTATGAGAAGGCAGCAATGTACAGACCCATGTATGCAGAGGCCTTTTGCAATATGGGAGTCATCTACAAAAATCGAGCTGATCTTGATTCAGCTATTGCCTGCTATGAGAGGTAGGCTCGTTGTAATTGAGCTCTGTGTAGATATTGACTTGGCTATGTGTTTGTAGTGACTGCTAACTAAACTTCAGAAGCCTTATCTTTGTCCAGTTACTGTTGTCACTTTCGAGGCGGCCAGGTCAGTTGGTGAGAAGAAGGTTCTGGCATGGCAGGTGTCTTGCAGTGTCGCCAAATTTTGAGATTGCAAAGAACAACATGGCAATTGCTCTGACAGACTTGGGTACCAAGGTATGAAGATATACCTGAAAGAATATGGCAGTCCATTTACATGGTAAATACTTAGGTGCCACAGTGAATCTGAGAGTTACTGCAAGAGCTGTCCAAGCAACTGGAGGTTGAGTTAGTGCTGCATTGGGTTTCACTTAAGTAGTCTTTCTGTCTATTCTTCATGTTAGTTGAGCGCAAAGTAATGTCCAGTGCCATTATCCTAAATAGTTCTCAGTTTTGGAAGATTTCATTTGCACAAAAGTCAGCAGCTGAATAGCAGAGTGAGACAGTTGGGGCCGATGAAGGAGTTGATGGACAAGGATACCAGCTGCTCTTTTTGTTCCCTGTGCACCTTAACTTGTGTTTTGTTAAAGTTGCAGTCAGCATCTGTAATATTGTAGGGTGGTGACAGGAGATGACATTCTGAAGTGGGTGGCAGGTGAAGCTAGAAGGAGACATCCATCAAGGTGTGGCTTATTACAAGAGGGCACTCGTCTATAATTGGCATTATGCAGATGCTATGTACAACCTTGGTGTTGCCTATGGTGAAATGCTGAAATTTGACATGGTATTGTTTATTCCAGCATATTTGCTTTGTACATGCAATCAACTAGATGGTGATAGATCATTTGTCTGAGTGACATTTGCTACAGGGTCCCCCAGGTGTTGTCAGTTTTTGTTATGGTGCATCTTATGAGAGTGGGTGCTCAGGGAGGTGCAATAGATGACTCCTGTTTCTTGTCCATGATGATTTATGGGTGAGGCCACTTTACTGAAAGGAGCAACTAACTAGAACAATATCTGCAAATTCTCCATAAATTTAAACAGCAGTCATTAAATCCAGGTTCATTCTCTACTTCATGCTTAGGAGGATGGTGTGTTAATGGATGTAAGAAGGTGCATAATAGCAGTCAGTGTCTGCTCCAATGCTCTCTGTTCACAAGAACCTGCTAGTAAGGAAGCTATAATGGTCCAATAAGTGTTGAGGCTTGTTGGGAACTGGGGAAACTGCTGAGTTGAAATAGTGAATGGCTGTGGACATTGTACGTCAAGCATGGCCAAAGTATCCACTGTGAATATGAGGGTAATATTCACTAGGGATCCACTTTGCTGAGTGCTTCATGTCATTTGGATCCTGAAGAACACTCTGTTTGTAACTACTAGCTGATTTTTGCTGAGAGTCTTGTATGCAGGCTGTGGTAATGTATGAGCTGGCTCTGCATTTTAATCCTCACTGCCCAGAAGCTTGCAACAATTTGGGAGTTATCTACAAGGACCGTGATAATCTTGATAGAGCAGTGGAATGTTATCAGGTGGGTTTTACAGGAATTTTCCTTGAATGCTGTTATCTGTCTTGACCACTCACCCAAGTTGCAAGAATTGGAATTTTTAGGGAAAATAGTGAAACTGAGACAAGAGTACATTTTGCAGTGGTGTGGGATGGATCATGACCCTATGGCAGGATTATCATTGGATGCACCACAATTGGTGGAGTGTGTGTAGTTGTCCTGTTAGCAGTAGTTGTGCAGGTGACTTGTGGAACTGAAGGGACTATTGCCAAGTGGAAACAGATGGCGCTGGCAATAAAGCCCAATTTCTCTCAGTCTCTGAACAATCTGGGGGTGGTCTACACTATTCAGGTCTGTTAGTTCATTATCTAACTCAGTGCAAGATAGTCTTTGTAGTTATGCTCAGTCGTCCCACTGGAATCAAACATTAACTATAGCAACTTTCAAATTGGGGTCTGACTTGCATACTGCTTCTTGTTTAGTCTCGCATGTGCTTGTTTGAGTTTTTCTAACCTGCTGCCTTCCAAGAAGCCTGGACCAGGCCATGTTGTTAAAGTAAAGGTTGCAGCAATGAACTTTTAATTGGAGCTCTATTGTGAGAAGTGTTCCTCTCTTTGAGAAACAATATATAAGGAGATATGTCTTCTGAAACAAGAGAAGTCACTTCCAATTGGTGATTGGTGAAGCTGAACTCTTTTCATTGACAGGGCAAGATGGATTCTGCTGCAAGTATGATTGAGAAGGCCATCCTTGCAAACCCAACATATGCTGAGGCCTACAACAATTTAGGTGCGCTCTGACATCTCTCCTTCCATCTGAATAATACAAGGCTTTCTCTTCTTTCTATCCTCTGGTCAATGTTTTAACCTTGTGGTGCACTAAAAGGTTCCTATCAATGGAAATTCATGGTTGGCTCAAGATAGGTGAAACTGAACACCCAGTCATACTCTATGAGGTCTTTTGTGTGGATAGGGAACCTTCCTCCTGTGACAGAATGGTTTCATTTTTAAGGAGGTACTTGGCTGTGTGGAGTCTAGTGAAGAGCTTGATGACCCCTTGAGTGATTGTCGAGGCAGACAAGGAGATTTGTACTTGCTGCAGTTGGACAAGAGAACTATGTACTGCTCCCCCAACCTGTCATCTGTGTTAGCATATTCAGAATTCATCAATAGCAGGGATACTTAGAGGTGTGGGAGACCCCACAAAGACTTTCCACATCAAAACTAAAACTAAAGGACATTCTCATGACAGAAAAGCCAGTGTCCACTCGACTTTTGGGGCTGGAAGTGTACCCTCTAAGAACTAATATTAGGTTTCAAGGACCTCCTGGTTTCAATTCTGGGATTTGATGATGAGGTTGGTCGGATTTTGTTTCTAGCATCAGGTATCCTTCAGTTATTACTTTAGAGATGGCACAACCTGTTGCCACATGGAGTGATTCAGGATCTAAATACTAATAAGGACCTATTTATTTGTTTGATGAAGAGTAACTGATAGCTAAAGTATCACAGAAGCTAAATAATGTCTGTACAATCTCACTCATATGTACACTTTGCACACATAGCTTTGATAGAGGAATGTGTTCAAGTTCTGATGCAGAGTCTGGGAATACACCCATTAGAGGGATGCCTTCTTGGCAAGGAGTAAGAACAGGGTCCCTTCATCTGTCTATGCAACTGTAATAGTTTGAGGCCCAAAGCTATAGCCTTTTGCAGGCATGTGAATTGGAGGAATTTGGAAGCCTTGAACAGAGTTTGTCAATGTTTGTCCCAGTACTGGAAAAAGCCTATCATAGAAGGATTTCTCCCCATTCTATGTTGTCCTCTCCCCAACATTGTTCTTCCTCAAACTCTCTTGCAGTGATGAGACCAAGTAGAATTTTTACTGCCTGAAGGCTATGGCAAGCAAAGGAAGTTTAATTCCCCTTCATTGTGGGACCAGATGCACCCACCAAAGTTTGGACTCACTATGGAGGATATTCTGGATGAAGTTGGCCCTTCACTTTTGCGTCAACCATTTGGTGAGATGCTTGATGGATCAGATCATATCAGATGCTCAATCAGTTGATGAAAGATGGTTTGGCAGGTGTACTACACAGGGATGCAGGAAACATCTCTCTTGCTGTAGATGCATATGAACACTGCTTGCAGATTGATCCTGATTCTCGAAATGCTGGCCAGGTGCAATCATCACCAGATTCTTGTCATTGACACTATCATATTTTCATCACTATGTTTCCTCTTCTTTGTATCAGAGGTGGTGGGTCTCTTACAGTTTCAACCCATTTGAGTTTGCAGAACCGGCTGCTGGCTATAAATTACATCAATGATGGTGGAGATGATGAACTATATATAGCTCACAGGTATGAGTTGTACCCTTCTAAGTTGAGTTTGTGAGCCATCACCAAGTATTTTTCATCTAGCCCCTGCTGCTCTTGCCTTCTGGTCATAAGCCTTTCAGCTGCATTTATGCAGAGTTGGTGATTGGCTCAGTGAGGTGGCAGTGAAAAGAGTTGTCTGGATATTAAGTGGCATGGAGTGCAAGCCATTTGTTCATCCTGTGCACAAGTAGATGAACCAAGTCATTCCAGACATTTCATGAGAGGTCCATGGCTGTATGGACTTCAACCCATTAGATTTGATTCAGTGTATTCTCAAGCTTAATCACTATATAAGCTTGTCTTCAAGGTTGTCTGGTGGATGTGCAGGCTCTGGGGAAAGCGGTTCAATTGTCTTTTCCCCAAGTTTATGTCTTGGGAAAACTCAAAGAAGATGGATCGGCCCCTGGTTATAGGATATATTTCACCTGACTTCTTCACTCACTCAGTGTCATATTTCATAGAAGCCCCCCTTGTGCACCATGACTACACCAACTACCAGATTGTTGTCTACTCTGCAGTTGTGAAGGTGTGTTACATTCTTCATGTTGGTCCATTCATGCCATGTACATATGAGCTGCAAGGAGAGTGCTATCATGGTTAGCTTGCACCAAGTTTTCTGTCACCAGCTGCACAAATGTTGCTTTTTGGAATGCAAAATTCCTTCTGTACAAATCTAATGTCTTTTGGCAGGCGGATGCCAAGACCCATCGATTTAAAGAGACTGTGCTGAGGAGAGGTGGTGTGTGGAGAGACGTTTACGGCATTGCAGAAAAAAGGGTTGCAGACTTAGTCAGAGAGGACAAGGTGGATATATTAGTTGAACTTACAGGGCACACAGCCAATAACCGACTTGGTGTGATGGCATGCCGACCTGCACCTGTGCAGGTGCCTCCAAAGACTCATCTTAATGGTTTTCAAGTGAAATTGTCTTCTCAATGAACCTTGGAGTATGCAGTATCCAGGGAAGGAAATTTTAGGAGCAAGAGCAGTGGTTGCCTTCAGCTCTTTTGGTTTTCTTTCCCTGTGTCTGTCAAGTACAGAAGTGCCACTTAAATATGGCATCATTGATTGCAGGTAACCTGGATTGGCTACCCCAACACAACAGGCCTGCCAACCATTGACTACCGATTTACAGATGCTTTGGCAGACCCACCTACCACCAAGCAAAAGTGGGGCATTTTTCATCACTTATCCCAACCCAAATAAGAGGTGTTCTATCATTTCTGTTGTGGATCAGAACTGCCAGTTAAATGTGTTTCTGTGTTCTTTGTTGCTAAAAGTAGTACCTTAGCTTGCTTGAATTTCACTGACTATCTGTCTCTGGTGCAGGCATGTGGAGGAACTTGTCAGGTTATCTGGTTGCTTCCTTTGCTATACCCCATCTCCAGAAGCAGGCCCTGTGGTCCAGACACCTGCTCTCACCAATGGATTTGTAACTTTTGGGAGCTTCAACAATCTTGCCAAGGTAAATCCTGCCAGACTGTCTTTTACACCAGGAGATTTTGGCCATGTCTCAAATCACTTGGACATTTGGTCAACTGCTTTATTGTAGTTTGCTTTAATCCAATCCATGTGTTGGCAATGTTCCATATTCAGGATGTATGTAAAGCAGGGGAGGGCTAGCACCTGGCAAAGTACAATCTGGGTTATGGGTAATGACACTATGGTGCTTTCCGCCACTTGCTACAAACTTACACATGCACAGCCTCTTATTAGGTTACTATTGCTATCAGGTTCATGCACTTGATATTCTTACCTTGAGAGTCCAATGTGCAGATTACACCACGTGTGCTACAAGTGTGGGCCAGGATACTGTGTGCTATTCCAACTTCAAGGCTTGTGGTGAAGTGCAAGCCATTCTGCTGCGACAGCGTGCGGGAGGGTTTTTTGGCAAAGCTTCAAAAGCTTGGAGTGGAGTCACTGCGCATTGACCTCTTACCATTGATCCTTCTAAACCATGACCATATGCAGGCATATTCGCTCATGGATATCAGGTGTGTCCTCTCTTGATCCAACATGGTACTCTTCATTCTTTTCTGCTTCTTTTGCTAGCTAGTGCTGACTGACAATTGTTGACCTTTCCAAATATTTCACATTTGTGTTAAGGGAGGGTCAAACTGATGCATTTTGCACAGGTTGTGTGGTAGCCAACGTAGTCACTGTTGTACAGTACAAATTTGCACAAAGCTTGTTGTTTATGGTGCTATATTTGGTTGTGTGTGTGCAGTCTGGATACATTCCCATATGCGGGTACTACAACCACTTGTGAGTCACTCTACATGGGTGTGCCATGCGTCACCATGGCTGGCCTCGTACATGCTCATAATGTTGGTGTCACTCTCTTGCACCAAGTTGGTACGTTTTAAAATCTTGAGAAATTTGATTGGCCTATGTTGTAGAGTTAGCAGGGATTGAATATTCTGAAGTTCTGTTTACTCTGTGCACAGATAGTCTGAGCAGGTCAAATATCCAGATATCAGAATGCAGGTGGATACATTAAAAGAACACATTATGACCATCCATGTATGTGATTGCAGAGCTGGACAAGCTAGTGGCAAGAACAGATGATGAGTATGTAAGAAAAGCAATTGAGCTAGCCAATGATGTTTCAGCCCTGGCAAGCCTTCGATCTGCTCTTCGTAATCGGATGCTGAAATCTTTGCTCTGCAATGGACAAACCTTCATGAGGGGACTTGAGGAAAAGTATCGCAGTCTATGGCACCGCTACTGCAATGGGTATATGCCATCTGCACTACACGAGAAGGAAAATGTTGTATCTGCCAGTGGACTCCATTAAAAGCACCACAGGATGTCGAGGACACAACAATTCAAGAGGCATCGTGGAGTACTACCCAAGTCCAGTGATGACAGTTTTATGCTGCCACTACCTCATAACTTTGATAACTTAGGGTATGAACTTGGGTGGCATAGCGTCAAGTACTCGCAGCTTACCAAGTTTAAAGCAGATCAGGTGCCCTTTCTTGTTCATGCACATTATGTATGACAGTTCACCACTGAGTCACAAATGCAGCATAAGAATCGCTCTGCGTGGCCTTATTTTCCATCTTTGACATAATTCATTTGAAAAATCTTTTTCCATATCTGTGGACACTGGCATTCTTAGTCTCAGTGCCAGGTGGTGCACTTACGACCTGGGAGTACTAAATGGTATCAAAAGCTCCCACATATCTGGTGGTGTGAGGAGGTGCCTGCAAGGGAAGTACCTTATTCCATGCCAAAATTCAGCTGTTGCTTTATGCCAGGGAATGTCGTTAGTCTTGGACGTTTCCCCTGTACTGTTTTTCTCCAATGAGAAGTGCTAAAACCTTGACCACGACATATGAGCGCATTCAAAATGCTTGGTGAGTGCCCCCATTTTTTCATGACGTTATATGATTGTTGCATTGTCCTAGTTTTTGCCAAATGCAAAGTATGAACTTCAATCTCACATAAATGATTCCTAAATGTCCATGGGACAGCCTTTGGATGTGTTTTGAGGGATCTCAACATTTCCATGCTCATGGGCCCTCACCATAGTGTAAAGGGGGCATTAACATATTTATATGTCGAAACTCTATTTCATGGGCCTAATTTCAATAAAACCCACAATTGAAAGATTTTACTAACCATGGCCTTTACCAATTGTAAGACATGCTCTAGGTTTTTTCCCTTTTTTTCTTGTGGTACCTAGCAAGTATAAAAAATAAAAAATAAAAAATAAATTAAAAAAATGCAAGGCATTTCAAAAAATGGAATGTCTACTATATAAGGAAGGTTGGTGGGAATTCCATTTTTTGAAATGTCACTCAAACAACAAAAGAAAAAATACAAATGGTACAGTGCCCTTTGATTACATTAAAAAAGTTAGAAAAAGTTTTTTCTGTGTAATGTAAAGTTGAAGGGTGGATGCATTTTCAAATTAAAGGGCTTAAGACAAGATGATGGATGGTTGAGGGTAGCCCTTGCATTCTTTAGAAGGTCCCCACCCATGGGCTTCTTACCCACGATAAGGCACATGACAAAAAATGTCATGAACCTAAACACAATACAATACATTTGATGTTTTTTCACAATACGATACATTGATGTTTTTTCTTTCACTTAGTCAAGGTCTAGAAAACTAGCTACAAATAGACCCATTTGGAGGCATAATTGGCAAGGCGAGCATTTCAATGGTGTGTGACAATGGTTACCATTTTTCTTGAAAGTAAATTGCAGTTGCTAATCACTTAAGCATTTGAATTAGGTAGCAAGGTAAATACATGTTATAAGATATGTTGGTGAAATCATGCTCTTCATTGGTAATTTAAGTGGCAATGAGTTAGGGGTTTACATAGAAACTAAAATGATTAACTTAAGGGTGAAATGGAAATGTGGTGATCATGTTGATGCTTAAATGGAATGAGGTGGAGATCCAAACCTTTATTCCATTACTTATATTTATGCCTAGGAGGCTTGCAAATAAATCACATACATCAAGTACCAAACTAAATTGCATTATAAATTTGCAAATTAGGTGCTATAGAAGCTACAAGTGCAAAAGAAACAATTAAAAAACTACACACAAAAGTTTAATGGCAATACAATAAAAAAAATCTAAGATTTGGTTGCATATTTCACCTTATTGTTAGTCCAATTTTTGATGGCATCCCCAAAAGAAAAATATCCAAACTATATTGTTCATGTATAAACATCCTCTCGACCAAATCCAAATGGGTAGTACATTTTTTAAAAACTATTGTTGACATTGGTTTCAAAAGCTAAATTGATATAATTATGTTTTTTCAATGTATTTACAAGTACTTGAAGTAGACTTTTATTTTTTGGCAGTTTGAAAAGTAGATTCCAAGTACTTGAAAGTATATGAATTTTTTTTGTAAATTATTTTTTTTCCCCCCAACCTTTAATATTGATGTGATGAACATTTATATTTGTAAATGGAATTTTTTTTTCATAACTAAATTCATCCCCAACCTTTAAAAACTAAGTTAATTTTTTGGTATACTTTTGGGGTACTTTTCCAACTCCAAATGACATGGTGCAATTTTTTTTTGAGAAACTAAAAGGAAGCTAGAATTGCCAATAAAAAAATCTAGAGCTTTTATTTGATTTGAGATGCTAAAGGAAAGTTAGAAGTTTTGAAAAAAAAAAATCTACTTTACAAGTAAAAAAAAAGGTAATAAGTTGGATTGAAATATCTTGCTTACACCCCCATAACTTCATTTTTGCTTTAGATTCCAAACTTTTCTAGCTCCAAATTTTCTAAAACTAAATTAATATAGGGTATTGAAATTGGATGCTAGAAAAAAATTATAAGCAAATAAGGTGGCTAAAATATGTGCATATTAAAAAATTAAAACAATAATAGGGTGGGGGAAAATATAAATCCAAAACCTAATACCCCCCTCCAAAATAGTTGTTTGATGCACATATGTCATAAAAATAACATTAAGTGTCCCCTCAGGGTAAGGTTGCACACCAATGTCAATTTCAAAAGATTTGCATAGTTGTTCTACATAGTGATCTTAAAGAGGAATGTTCAAAGATAAAGTTTGTTTAATAGAAAAATTCAAGATCTTCACCCAATTGGAACATAAGCCAATGACCTTCTCAAACAAAGGTGAACCTTTAATAATGCTTAAGTGATTGCAAAAAGTTTCATTAACAAAAAGGATTTAGCTAATACTAAAGATGTATGATGCCTATTGCATTCATCGATTCCTAACTTAAGAATTGGTGTTTAAATTTTGAAATCAAACAATGAGGTTTTCTACTACTAGGTTGATGTAATGAGCCATTCAATGCACTCCCATTAAAATGGTGTTAATTTAGACCTCAATTGTGTAACATCACTAGTTTGTATGTTTGTGAACACCACAACCTCATCAAAATCCAAAACATGTAAACTTGCTAGCAAACTATTTAGTTGTTAAATCTTCATACTCCATCAATGATATTAGTATTAGTTGGGTGAAGTTATCAACATGCCTTCACCAACCACCTTTATAGGATTTGGCAACATTGAGATGTTCCTAGAGTAATCAACAATGTATATATGCACACTACACCAAGATTGATTGTCAATTGTGGTTACTTCATCATAATTGATAACAAGGTACTTGGCCTTTTGAATAACAACTTTGATAGATTGAATGATAATGCAATGCATTGTTTTCACCATCTCACAATTCATGAAGTCACTCCAACGCTTGCAAGGTGTGTTCTTCACCTTCAAGAAATTTAACAATGTCTTCATGTTTTTGAAATTAGGCATAGGTTGATTAAATTTCAAAAGTCAAAAATTGCAACAAATTGCAAGAACCTTCACTTCCTTTCACTAACCAAACCTTTAACACATTAGATTTGCAAATTTTTTTTGACCTTTGCTAACAAATAAACTTTTGTTCTTTGTATGTTTTTTTTTGGTGGTTTTTCATATGTTTGTGGCCCACAATGCACCCACGGTGGAAACTTTGCATTTTCACCTCCTTGCATGTTTATGCAAACTATCAAACCTTAGCATCAACAATTTTTCCCTTCCATTGATTTCGTAACAAATTTTGTATCAGACCATGCTTAATTTGTCATCACACCATGGGAACTTCATAGCCCAAACCTCTTAGAACAAGCAATTCAACTCTCATTCTTTTTTTTCATTGTTTTTTTTTTCTAAATCGACAATTGTAGAAGATTGACATTTTTATTGATAATATTAAGTGATGACACCATCGTCAAATTTTTAAAAAAAAACATGGAATCAACAAAGACATAGGTAAGTTGCGACTACACAATGTGATGTTCACAATAACAAGCACACCCATGTTTAAAACAAACTTGTATACAAGGACCCACATACTTATAGGTATAAGATCCCTCCCACTTAAGGGACCCACATACTTGTAGGTGTAAGATCCCACCCACTCTTAAGGGACCCACATACTTGTAGGTGTAAGATCCGACCCACTCTTAAGGAATGGGTATAAGAACCCTTCTCGAGGGATATTCCTGCATGTAAGGTACCCTCCAAATCAACAATTTTCTCCAAGCGCTTTGCAAATCACACACACACGCAGAGTAAATGAGCATAGGACTGGGTGCCGAGAATCATCCGTTTCCAAAAGCAGACTACTGCACGGATCGTCGCTGCAATTGTGGAGATGAATTAGTTAGCGTTGAGCTGGAGCTTGGATCATCTTGGATCTCGAGTTTGAAGGGCACTTACAAGAACCCATCTTTGCTTGTTTTCACAAAACACTGAGCTCCTCTTCAGCTTTGACATGAAAGTTGCAAAACGTGGGGGGATTCTATTTTCTTTTTCTTTTTTTTTGATTTGTTTTTTAGGTTTTCTTGCTCATTAGAAATCCATTTTTCACTGTGGTAGTTGAAGTTGCGAGAGTTGTGTGTTTTTTCTTATGTGGGTTTTTGTATTTTTTTTTTCCCCCCTCCATTTTTTCCTCTTGTAGATGTTTGTTGCAGAAGCAAGAAGCTCAGCTGCTAACCACCATGGTGATGGTGGTGGTGGTGGAGCACAAGGAAACACCATGGTGATGATGATGACTTTTGTGCTCCTTTTATCTTACGGCTGCAGAGGTGTAAGGTCGGCGTGAAACCGAGAATCAGCAGTAGCTTGCTGAGTGGGTGTCTCTCTGGTACTATCTCGTCTTCAAATCTTTGGCCTCTTGTGAATGGGAAGAGTTCTTTGACGTGTTGTTGACTAGAAGGCATCTATCTTCCTGTGAGTTTTTTTATATCATTCACAAAAGCTAGGTGGTGCAATGTGTCGAGAAATTATCGAAGGCTGTAACCGAGTGCAACAATCTCTCGAGTCCCTTGATGAGCTTTGAATACTAAATTCGCCTATCATTCTCCACGGTTAAGCAAAGTGAGGTTGGAAGATGAACTTGTACGACCTTCTCAGAGTACTCATTGTATGTCTGGTTGGGAATTAGGGTTTGAGCATTTGGCATCCAGGGATCCAGTCATGGTGCAGAAGGCTGATGATTGCAATTTGCAACAGAAACCATTTGTTTAAGAATATGGAAATGACAAAATCGAGGTCCTTGTGAAGCTGATGCTACGAGGATATATTTTAGGGTTAGAAGTGGTGCAATTCCAATTGAGCCATTTTCCCTGGATGGTCTCCCACTGTGATGCTGTGCTGATTTCTTTGCTCTGCACTCATAGCTCTTGCAACATTCTTGCTATAAATTGACCATGTGGATTCAGAAACTGATGTGGTAGTGAGCGTTCAAAGTGGTTTTTTTTTCTTTTTTTTTTCCCCTACTGCTACTTGAAATGCCAGATTTGATCTGAGGTGAAACCTTTCTCTAATCATCATCTTAGAAGATGAATTGGCTTAGAACTGTGCAAAGACCATAGTACATTTTTGTGGTATTAACAAAAATAGAGCTGTTGTGTGAGAATGAGTCTTGTTTGGTTGTTTTGTGAACAAGATCTTTGTATTTTGGCAGGGTTTTAAGGATTTTTAAGGATGTCTCGCCCTATGGTTCTTGGGTTGGTGTTGCTGGTGCTCATCCTCACAAGCCAATCTGATTGGAAAAAAGAGCCTAAGGTTGATCTGGAAGCAGCCAGCATCGCCATAAGCAAGCAACAGAAGCTGCAAAGCAATCATGAGAAAGTGAACAAAGAAGTGAGTATTCTGCCACAATTTGTGTACTAATAATGAGACCAACAAGAAAGAGAAATTACTGTTCATGAGGAAAAATGCAGGAAACTGTGTGGCATGCACTGAAAAGAGAGCTTGGCTTTAGTAGAAACAGCAAGAAAGTGGGATCGGAGTCCTACATTTTTAATGATTCATACCATGACTGATTTGGTCTGCATCTAATGAATTTTCCTTTTAGGAAATGCAAACTTTCTAACACCTTTTTTGCTTGCAGATCCTTGTTATGCAGGAGAAGGAGATATATGTTTTGAAATTGCATATCAAAAGCTTGGAAGAGCGATTAGCAAGATGCGAGTGTGGTGGAAATGTGGAAGACAATGTGGAGCACACACCACAAATTGAAGCTGGCACGAAACAAGCTAACAATCAGAGGGATGATGATACGGTGGAGTCCCGCTCTGCAGTCACAACAAAGTTGCGAGGAGGAACATGGAGTTTTTCTGCTACAGAAGACCACCAAGAGCAACCAGCAAAGGGAAGTGCAACACTACCTCTGTCTGGTGACTCTTTTGGAATTGCTGAAGAGGAGGAAGAGAAGATTGAAGGGAAGTAAATCTTTTCTGCTACTGTGAAACCAACATATCAATCCTTTTCCCAAGTATTGATCATGTACACCAGTTTCCATTTAGATGTTTGGCATTGGATTCACAGTTCTACAAGTTTTTGTCTTTTTCTGGAGAGGCTTAAGTCATCTCACTTGTGGAACTGCAACTGCTTCTACAAAGGGGTGACTGGAGAAATTTCTGATTGGGTAAACAAGGTCCTTGTTTGCATGTCATTTGGCTGCTGTGACTCTCATCTCTCAATCATGGCACTAGGTTTTTTTTTAATCAGAGTCTTAGGTGGTTCATTTGTAATGTAGCAAGTCTAAAAAGCAGGTGATCTATCTGTTGTTGTGTATCAAACCTCCAAAGAAATAGTTGACAGGCAATGCAAAGGTTGCAATGTATTTTCTCTATGTTTGGTGCAGAACATGAACCACCAGTGCAACTGCACAGAACTGTGCAGAGCATTACACAGGAGTTCCTTTGGTGGTGTGTAACAGCCTCCACAGCTACCAGCTCACTATGAGAAATGGATGGTGAGTGGAGAGGAAACACTTTTCCATTGGGTTCCAGTTCCCTACTTTGCTGTGGTTACTACCTACCTACTAACAACTACCCAGTACCCCTCACCTTTGTACTGACCGTCCCTACCTACTAACTAACACAGTAGTGCTTACAGAGATACTATCTATCTACATTCATCTACTTACCTAGTAGCCACTTATCATCCTACCTACTTACCTACCTACTTGACATATGTTTTACAGGGTAGGTTACCAAAGAGGCCTGGACTAAGAGTTGAATTACTACAAGGGAGTTTTCAACAGCTTTCAATTCCAGGTGTGTGAATTGTGTCACCTGCAAAACAACCACAAAAAAATGATCATTGGAGTATATGTTGCTTGACTTGGAAACCAATTTTGTGATAAGTGTCTTATAAGCATTTGTATTCTTGTGCTTCACAAGAATCAAAAGATATTTGTCACTTCATTTCCACGTTCTCCTCCTTGCAGACAATCCCAAACCTCTTGTTACAAAGTTGTGAGATGCTCAATCCTTGGGCACTTAATGAGTGACAATATACCCACTGCAACTTACTAAGTATCTTTTGATTTTCAAATCTGCATCAGTCACTAGCTGCCATTTGACATGCACACCAAATCATTTGTCAAAAAAGCATACAACCTTTGTGCGAACTTAATCTGACTACATATACAAGTTGAGGGAGATTCTAGGATTGAAACCCACACACCAACCTTCAAAATCCAAAGAACGTTCTCATCCAACACCCATATCTTTAACTCAGCAAATCTTTTGATTCCCAAAATATGTACTGTGCTTTCATGAACAAAAATTGTCTAGTCATCAACTAACCTCAGAGTGCAAAATTCTCAAGAAAGCCAAGTTCTAACATCCCAAATTCCAGATATGATACCTGATGCAGACTACAGTGAAGTCTCAGCCGTATCACATCCCTCAAAAGAAAGCACTTGCTTGATGATTACTTGGTTAGGAAAACCCTTCAATGTATGGTGTTGTCACAACTCCAGGATTATCTCCTGATTGCAGCAGTGCCTGAATGGAGAAAGTCCTTGAGCAGAGAACATGGCACTAAAAACTATCACTCTAAAATCTGGCACCAGGTTGAGCTGCTACTAAAGAATATAGATAGCTTTGGCTATTCAGAAACTTTGCACCAACTGCCAAACTCAAGCAAAAATTGTTTGTCAATTGGCTTACACAGATGAATGTGTGGTCTTCAATGCATCCAAGGAAGCAGAAGAAAATCTTCACTTGTCTCACTAAGTACAGGACTGAATGTATACATGATTTACGTCTTTAGTGCTGAGTTTTCTCTGACATGTGGGGCACTTTTTTTGGCCTCAATTGCACAGAGAATACAAGATTGACAGAAAATGTGCCTGCAAACAGTGGATGTCCCTTGCTTCATGATATCCATGCAAATTGCACAACTAAGCCTCATGATGTTGGCTGGCACTCAATCCATATATCTACTAAAGAAGTCAAGTATCCTCATTCAAGCCACTGCAGCAAGTTTGCGAGTGTAATGTCATTGCATCTTAGCTTGTCCCAGTACAAGCAATCATCTAAGCCCGAGGCATAGAGAGACAGCAAACAAAAGTATACAATATCAAGTGATCACTTGAGGAATCAATGTTAGCATACCTGGGGATTGTCTGGAAGAAGTACAAAATCTTCACTAGGAGTTGTGAGATCAAACACTGGCTTCAATGTGTAAATGTGATGCTCATTACAAGGTTGAGCTTCACTAAGTGTACATATTCTCAATGGACCTGATCAAGAACCTGCACAAAGAATACAAATCCTGTATTAGCACACCACACCACACCATTTCAAAACTCTGATCCCATGAGTCATTCAACTGCAAGAGTTGACCTAAAAGAAAGCTGAGTGACTGTGAGTTGCTGCGAGTGGCTCAACAACACACCAAACACTAATAACTGTTGGCTCAGGGATGAAAGGCTATGGTGATGGAGAATTACCTGAGAAAGAATTGTGTGAAGGCCAATGATATGGTGTCAGCTAACTTCACAGCAATGGTCATCACACAAGACTTTCTACAAAGAAAAAGAATTGAAAATAGACCCATTTAAGAACTGAGATCTTGTTCATCTCCAGCGTGATGCACACTAAGTTGTGCTGCCAGAGGGGTTGTGCCTGAATTTTTGATTGCAGACACAAAAACAGGAGATCAAAAACCTTGAGGAAGGAATTCTTGATTCATTTCTCATAATCTTAGTCATTAGTGAGGAAGGGAAAGCAGACCTGATTTTGAACTAGGAATACAGAGAGGGTGGGTTGGTGATTGACACACCATAGCAGGTACCATAACCATGACCACCGGGGATACTGCAATGGGAGTGCAATTGAAACTATGCTACCACCAATCAGTACATACAAACAACCTGTGAAACACCAGAACACAATCCAAACTACTCATCACCCACCCAGCCCGATGCGGAGCTCCAAAGGATCTGCTGCATGCAGCACAGATTGGTGTGTGATTCACCAAGGTGCTTCTTAAGTTAGTGTCCATTTGACTTAGCAATCCATCTTGATTTTCACAAGGGATGGTTATGTCAGATGGTTATGCCAGGTTCGGGGCCTTGTACTTGCCTAACCCTGGTTTGAACTAGTGTTGGCTGGGGACCTACTTTGGCTGGTAACCAATTGGGCTGGTTTGGGTTCTGGTTAATAAGAAGTGGATATGAACCAAAAATGGATTCTCAAAACCACTAGGTATTTGGGAATTTGTGTTGTTTAGAGTGTGGACCTGGAACTAGATTCCCAATTTTTATTTTAATCTCCAACCCAAATCAAAATCACAATGCTTTTTTTTTTTAATAAGGAAAGGACTAGAACTGGAAATTACCAAACAATTTTCCAGTAGTTCTAGTTTTCAGTAATGAGAACTTGATTTGAATTGAGATTGAATTTCAGAATTAGAATCAAAACCAAAAGCAAAATTTATGCTTTTAATTTATTTTTTTGAAGGACTAGACCCAAAACCAAATTCTCAATTTTTGTGTGTGGAACCTGAACCAAGACAATTCCAAATTATTTATCAAAACCAAAATTGAAGGTTCTTCATAAAAATAAAGAAGTACCTAATAATATTGGTTTGAACTAGTCATAATTTGAGAATTGGAGGGGATAAATGGACTTCATCGGGTCCAAACTAGGAGTAATGGAGTTGGTGTGTAGATGGACTTCATAAGTAAGAAGAACGTGCTCATGGAGGAACACAATATACTAGTTAGAATTTTGTTAAAGAATGGAATAGTTCATGTGAGGATGTGCATGAATTCTCAAATGTGGGCGAGATGACAATTGACCTAGCACGAGGCCAAACTTGAGAAAAGGAATGCATGAAGGCTGTCAAATGTTGTGCACAAAGAGATTACCAGATGAAGCTAAACTTGACCAAAGTGTCAATCTTGTGGGGCCTTCTAAATGTGCAAAGTGGAAGGTGTGTGATTGTCAGGCACCATACACCTTTCATGCAATACATATACATTATTGAATCTGAGTTGATTGCACCATTTCAAGCTCATATAAAGAATTTCATTCATGTGATTTCACAAAAAACATATGGATTAAATTTTTCATTAAAACAATGGATAAATGGGTGGAAAAAAAAAAATGTTGAAAATTTATTCTTATTTTGAAAGGTAACAAGAATTGTTTTAGAGGTTTCATGTTCAAGATTCATTTTATGTGTTTATCAAAACACTTGATAAAATGGTAAAAAATATTATTCCAAAAAAAATATTAAATGTATTAAAATAAAAATACATTTGTTTGCCCAAGTTGGACACCTTAGTGCAATTTCACCCAAGAATATCATGGGACTCAACACACATTCCAAAAAATGTGAGAATGTGCAAAAGAGTGAATCTTAATTAATGTTGGGCAATTTTTAAATTTAAAAAAAAAGTCTTGATTCTAGTTCTTACAAAATTTCAGAAGAACTAGTCCAATTCTTAAATTATTTTTTTTCAAAATTTCATACTCACTCCAATTTTCAAAATGTCCCTAAAAGAAGAATTGCTAGTTTTCTTGAAAAATGAAAATTCAAACTTATTGAAATTAAAACGCAAAATTTTATAGACAAAGATTAATGTTTTAATCTCAAGGGATGATAATAGTGATTATTTTTATTTAAGTTGAAGCCCATGTGATACCATGCCAATTTTCAAAAGGTAGTTATCACTTCAAATGAAAACCTTTAATTTTCAATGTGAGAATTAGCTTAAGAATTAGCTAGAAAATTGGCCCCCTTGGTGAAATTTGCCTAACATTGGTCCTATCAATCTCAAATAGATTTCCACATTGGGATTAAAAGTCTCAATGTACTCAAAAAATTTGAAGCAAAATTTATGAAACTAAACCTAATCCAAATTGGCCCTTCTCTCAAATATTGAATTTTTTTTGAAAATTAAATTTAAAAAATGAGACTGCATTCCCAATTTGAAGATATGAAACACAAGTTAAATGGCCATGCGAAATGTCATTAATCAAACTATCAAAATGTCCCAACCATTCAAAATTCAATAAAAAGGTCAAATCAACTGTAAATTGGGAGCTTAATACATTATTAGAAATTTATTTTAAATAAAATCTCCAAGTAAAGTTGAAACAAAGAAATTATGAACCCCTAAAATGATGAAATTCATAATTTGATAGTTTTGAAAATCTTTTGGGAAAATAACATTTAAATTTAATCCCCATGGGGAGCTATAGAATATACTCTAAGGATTAGGGTGGTAACTAATGTTGGATGGTTATTGTTTTTTATTTGGTTATCAACCTAGTTATTGGTAACCTATTTAGATGACCTAATCATTAGTTATTGAATTATTGAAATTTGATAACCTATTTAGATGTTTTTTATTTTCATCTATGTATATTATTAATCTTTAAACCTTACATTTTTAATAACCTATTTATTTTTAGAACCAAACAGGTTATCAATTATTAAACCCTAAACTTGTTCTTTATGTATCAATTCATTGAAACCAAAAAAATGGAATCGTTAATTGTTTTTTTAAATTTGTGAATGTTTAGGTTTGGGTTTGACAAATTTGAAGTGTTTGTAAATGTCATGTGACCACGGGTTTGTTTGACGTTGTGAATACAAGAGAAGATGTGATGTCAACACAATATAAGCACTTTTGTTTTGATATAATTTGTTGGATAAGGTCATAACATATGTCAAGTATGAAATAAAAAAATTGTCCACCCCTTGCAAGGACATTTTCTTTTGTCATGAAATGTGCACCTTCAAGGCGCTTGCTACTTCTTATCAAGGTAATTACTTTGGGTGAACTTTTAACAAGGCTTGTTAATATGCGTGCAATGATACAAAAGTTGTTAATGTCCAAGAGGTCAATCTCAAGAGTATAAAAGCTACCTTGTAAACAACAAAACTTGGACCAAAAAGTTTGATTAGGGGTGCATTGAGTGGAAGAAGGCAACTATGGATGCGATATTTTGTCATCAAAAGCTCAAAACTTTGGTGAAAACTAGATTTGCAAGCAAAGTAATCCTACTTTAGAGGACCTTAGAATATTGGGATGTCATGTCAATTCATGTTATAAGAGACAAGAATCTAGGAATCATAATTTCATTTGCTAGATGCATACATGGGCAATTTACAAAATGGTTTTATTTTTCATACAATGCCTCATGTGGTGAAGCGATGTATCTTGAATCAAACCCATGGACATCTATTGTTTTCAATTTCCTTCCATGTTGACTTTTCTATAAATGTAATCTTGTAATATGAAATCTAAAGGTTTGAGGCCAACCCCATCATTTTGATAACATGAAACTTTGAATTAAAATTGTAAGCCTTGTGAATACATATGATAGGAGAGGTGAATGTTGTTTTGGTTCCATTTTTATTCTTTGCTACTATTTACAACCTTCAAAGGGTTAGTTCAACATGTTTTGCATGATGTTAGAGCCCAATTAAGAGTTTTGATGTGTTAACCATTATGGTTGGAAGGGTGCATGTGATTGAAATGGTTGGAAAGTATGATAGCAAGGTGTTTATGCCTCTTATTGTGACAAATTGCATTATGGTTATTAAATTCAAGAAGGGTGCATGACCCCATTGAGGAGCCAAACCTTAGTTTAAAATTCTCCATATTTGGGATTATGGCCTAAAGTGAAGATAATTGCATGATTCATGAAATGTCCTTGTTCCATCACCTCCATGTGACAATTGAAGGATGCAAGTTGCCCTTTATTTGGTGGAAAAGCCATCAAAGGAGGTTTTCAAACATATGTTTTGTTGCACAACAAATCCTTGGTATTCTTAGTTCACAAATTGAATTTGAATGCATCTTCAACATTGTGGAATTCTAACAAGCTTATAAATATGTACATTGGGGTTGAGAATTTAAATAAATTGGTTAGGGTCCATCCATGTTAATAGAAGGCAACAATAATGCCCAAGGTTAAGTGATTCCTTTCAATAATAAATTTTATTAAAATCCTTAAAAACATTTAAATTATTTTTTGTACTATTATGCTAAGGTTTATATTAAAAAATTTGCCCAAAACAACTAGCTTTGAATCCTTGTACATGGAAAACACATTGTTTATAATGATTTTAAAAATGGTTTCAGATGAATGCAAGCTAACTAATTTACTTTATGTCCCATTGTAGTTTTTTGCAAGGGCTGGTGACTTGAAATGCCATTAACATGCCATAAAATCATGTACATATCAAATTTGCAATTGGTTCAAATTCTCAACTTCAATAAAAAGATATTTATATAAAATTTTCATAATAAATGTGCACCTATTATGTAATAATGGGCTTTTGAAATGGAAATATATGGATTATCCCCATGTTTTACAATTGCATGCACATGCAATTTTCAATATGATTTTTATTCAAAATATTTTATCAGGACTCATTAGTTGATATATGGGAAAAAAAAAACATTTGAAAAAAATTCTACCAAAACTTTAACCAAAAAATAATTATGAACTTTTGAATGACTAGATTTAAACTTTATTTTCAAAAGTCTCTACATGAATCATTTTTTGTTGAACTAATATATTTTTTCCTTTTAACCTATATGTCAAAAAGATGTCCAATTTTTGTCCATATACACTCTATTAATTCATTAATGATTTCATAATGGCCATTCAAACCAATTTGACATAAAAAAATGAACTTTTAAACATTGTTTTATCTATAAAAAATAAGCCACTATAACTTGCATTCACCCTTTTGGGTATTTTTTATTCATTTAAATTTTTTTACATGTTCCCATAATATGTCATGAATGCAACTATATAAGTAAATCCCAAAATTTCAGCATTAATTTAAGTTGTCATTTGAAAACATAAAATATTATTAGTGGTTATGATTGTTGTTTGCTCTTATTATCATCATTACACTTGTCCTAGTTTTGAAGAATTGACCTCATGATTCCCAATTGGATTATACAAAAGAAGGATTCCATTGAATCCTTTGTGACCAAATAAACTTCTTTAATTGATGAAAAAGTTCATGTATTAGATAAGCTTGGTTTTTTTCCAATGAGTTTTTGGAATAATAGTTTTCTCATGGGGTCCCGTGAGTTCCAAAAATCTATTCTCTAACTTTCTTTGAAATATATTAAGGCTTTTGTTTCAAGATAGACATTTTGTTTTGAAAGGTTTTAGATTTCACATTCAAATGTGAGACATATAATATTTTCATTTGATTTATTCTATCCATCTCCATTTAACAATTTTGAATGTTCATGTGCTTATTGGTTTATTATGTTGTTTTGTTGACGTTGCTCTTTTCAAGTTTTTCTTTGGGCAAACCTAAGAATGCCTTTAGATGTGTAAGGGTTGCAATAATTTTTTTTTTCCAAGACTAGTCTTCAATTTGAAATTTGGCCTTCAAATAACTTGAATTTCTTACTTTTCATATAACATTTTTGCAAACACAATAGTCATTTCCAAAAGACTTAAGTCATTTTTGAAAAGGCTTGAGCCTTTCATTTTGAATAGTGGTGGTCCAAGCGATGCTTTTATTTAGCCCAAGTTATGGGCAAATTCCAATGTCTAAAATATGAAGCTTCCATTGGGAGTGATTATGAATTGAAGGTCTTGTTTCTTGTGGCTTGTAGGTATGGACGAATATATTTACAAATTTTCACCCATTATGCTTCTATGGACACATTCCATGTGAGATAAGTAATGCACATCATCAATTGGGGGATTTGACTTGGGTTTCAAGGGTGGATTTGGCGCATGGCAATGTACGATGTCAAGAAGCAATGCACTAGTGCTACTTTGTGACCTTATTGAAGAATTGTATAGGAAGAATGAACCTTAAAATGCATCCTTTATCCCAACTCTTGAGTGCAATTGCGAATTGAGCACATTTTCTCTTAGCACAACCTCAACATGTTAAAAGCACATTATTGTCATTGGAGGAACATCGGGGCCAATGAAAGAGTAAATAAACTTTGCCCTTGCTTTAGGCGACCAAGTTAAAAGGACATGCCTTTTTCATCAAAGAGACGATGACGTCCAACTATTTTACTACAATGAAGTCACCCCCTACTAGATTGCAATCCATGTTCCAAAATGTAGGCATTGCTAACGAGTAACTAGCTTAGTACATTTTGTCATAACTTATTTAAGCTTAACTAATGAAACTCGTTGAAGCTAATTAAAAACTTATTATGGCTATAATAGTTTTAGGGAACGTTGAGGATGAGTGATATTTTATCACAATGTCCTTCATGTGAAGAGTAGATTACATGTTTACAACCCATTAATTAAGATCTAGTGGTGCAAATGTATGCATAGAATTTCCATACTTTAGAAACATTTTTGTTTCCTACATTGAAATCAAATTGTGGATGCAAAAGAAGCTAATTTGGAAGGCCTTAAAAATAGTAACAAAAAATGAGCATAAAGAAAGCCATACAAACTAAAAGTGACTTATTTTCTACAACAAACCTCCATTATGAAAGCTCTTAACCCATAGTCATTTTTTTTGGGTAAATTGTTCATTAAAATAGAGTTTGTGAATTAGATTAGACCTAATAATGTCTTTGCACTTGTTAGTGTGTTACTACTAATTATATTCTTGATTGGGTGTAGGCACATCTCCCACTACAATGGGTAAAGGGTCCCAACTTGGACTAAGGTTTGATTCTCTTATAGCCACTTTTTAGTTTTCTATTAGGCTACCTAGTAAGCCTATAATGTTGTGTTTGTGAGTGCCTCATTTATTTATTTATTTATTCATTTCTCTGTTGGTTTTGCTTTCTCATTGCCAATTTTTTTTAATTTTTTTTTTTGGGCCCTTGTGCTTTATAAATGTGGGAGTCTATAAAGTTGACCTGTGGTTAGAATCTTGTAGTTAAACATTAACTCTCGATCACAATATCCATACACGAGTCAAACTTTTAACCCCCCCCCCCCCCCCCCCACTAAAAAATAAAAAATCTTATAATAAAACCTATTTTTTTTTTTTTTATCCCCCCTTTTTCCAAACTACACCACCCCCCCAC
>Ga0116231_10002989_pt1 | contig 35347 bp, 18 predicted proteins | sample S1TSphgellanicum_2_FD_89695 | JGI IMG/M metagenome (GOLD analysis project Ga0116231, IMG submission 89695) | Host-associated microbial communities from peat moss isolated from Minnesota, USA - S1T2_Fd - Sphagnum magellanicum MG | ecosystem: Host-associated > Plants > Peat moss > Unclassified...
AAAAAAAATAATTTAAAAATTTTTAAAATGGGAAAAAAAAAAAAAAAAAACATTAGTTGCAAGTTAGTTGCAAGTGTAACCAAATGCAAAAAATAGTTGCAAAAATAATCAATGATAGTCACAAATGACAAATAGTTGCAAGTTCACAAATTTATTGGTTACAAAAACCCAATTTTCTTCTAGGGTTTGTGGTTGAAAACATAATGCATTGTTCTTTGACATCCATTGTCCTTGAATATCTTATGGGCAACATGTTGTTAGTTGGAAATAATTTGATGACAACCCCTTTGATTATGCACATTAATGGAGCACACATCACATAATGAGCTTCCATCCTTTTTCTTATTTGATAGTTTCATTGTTGCATTCAAGGAAAAATACCACTACCACCTTCCTCCACATCCTCTTAGGAATTTGTCTTTTCCATTGCTGCAATTCAAGCCCATAGTTGCACACTCAAAATGTCGAAAAAAACCTTCCACATTACACCAAATTGAACAAAGTAAACAAAATCCCTAGAATAACTACCTTTCACTCACCTTATGGAATTCACAGACTACCATGACCCACATACCACATTAATGTTCACTTGCAAACCACCATGCTATTGAAAGTTAAAACCCATAGCCATGATGGATTAAGAGATTAAAGGCAATAGAAAAGAAAGAAAGTTACATGAATGTTTCAATGAATCTTCAATTTTGGCTAAAGGGCACAATTGCGACAAAAGAGATTAAAAAGCAACAATAAAAGAAAATCATTTAAGCGTTCTAATGAATCTTAGATTTCATCTAAAAACCATAACCACTATACAATATATTAATGGGCAATGGGAAAAGAAATTTGCCTAAATGTTCCAATGAATCTTGGAACCTATTTAAAAACACATTAAGTGACAACAAGTGGTCTTTTTCCCCATGTGACACATGTATTATTATTAAAACGTTGTGTTATATGCTCAACATAATTACATACAACTTTATCAAAATAATAGGAAGGTGGTTACATGGTGCAATAAACCTCAATTTTTTAAAAATGAAACTAGATCTCATTAAAAGAATAAATTTGAGTTCTTTGAACGTTAGTTTACTAATGTTATAACACACAAAACTTGAGATTGAAAATGACATAAATATAGTGGTACTTGAATGTTTTAAATTTTTATTTAGGTATGACATTGGACACTAATATAGTTGAAGAAATGGGTTATAGGTTTTGAGGGAATGGTGATTGGAAATGTGTCATTAAGATTAGAATGTTCAAATGTTCAAAGTGAGTTACAAAAAGGGTGAAAACATGAAACAAGGAGCCACACACGATGTGGAAATGTGTCATTAAGAGGAATTTAGAATGTTCAAATGCTTAAAATGAACTACCAAAAGGGTGAAATCGTGAAATAAGAAACCACACATGATATGGATAGTGCTTAAAAATTGTCTTCTATATCTTTGACAAATCACCATGGGAATGTTATATTTTTCAAAAAAAACAAATTATTAAAATAAATTCAAAATTACTTTCAAAGTTGCAATCACAAATTTTTCATGCAAATTCATTATGTTTCAAGAGTCCTTTTATATTATTAACACTAAAGAAAAGGATGTGGACATGATTTTTCCTTTTCAAAAGTTTTTTTCCCTTGTCAAATGTGCATTAAATGTTTTCAATTTTTTGGTGAACTTTAATGTACCTCACAAAAAGGGCTCCATGTGTTCAAATCATTCAAAAGTATTTTATATTGCATGCACCTTTTTGGATTTTGATATTTGAACATCCTTAATCACTATTATAGTTTCGAATTTGTGATCTCAAAGAAAAGTTGTATATTTGACTATAATGTAGGACTTGATGCAAAAACAATTAAATGTATATCATGTCATCGGTCGTATTTGCCCTCAAAATCAATATCCAATTTGATTTTTTTTGCAAAAAATGCATTATAAACCAAAAAAAAAACCAAGGGAAATTTAATCCTTGGAAAGACTTGGTTCCCAACTACTTATTTTGTGTTTTCATCCAATAGGCATCTTTTGAATGTGAGCATATAGCTGGGGGGTCATAATACATATGCATCACTTATCAAAAAACCTAGATGTTTCAATTTCAAATATTCATAATCTATTCATATGGGCTCCAAAAAATATGAAACAACTTGAGGAAGGTGTATTTTTCAGTTTTCTACTAAGCTTTATTTATTTATTTGTCAAAATACCTTTTATTCATGCTAAGAAATAACCCAAACCTTAAAATTGTGATCATGAGGCATCCTACTTAATATTGTTGTTGTTTGTAACTTGTTAAATGCCCTTTAAATGATCATCCTATGACATAAAAACATCAAAATGATCTTGATTTAAATACCTAACTCCAATATTCCAATGTGGCCACATATAAAAAATGTTTGATGCATCCAACATGAATTGTCAATGAAGGTTGCAATCACTTTAAGAATTATTACAAAGTTCAACATTCATGGCACATTTCAATTTTTGAATCTATAGATAAAACTATTTACATTCTAGGACGTTTATTGAAAACATGAATATAATAACCCAATGTTGAAGCCACAAAGTACTCATAAAGGTATATCTTTGATATCTTGTGATTACCATTTAATTGTTGACAAACCAACTTGGGACAACTTCCGAAGCCCTATTGAAATCAATGATTAAATTCATCATGAGATCAATGAAGTTGCATTGCCAAGCTTGGTGAATATTTCTAATTATAGCTTGTTCATAAAAGACATCTAAATTATCCTAAGGAAAAATGTCTATAAATAATAAAAGGTTATAGTTGGGTTTTAAATGCAATTTGGTTATCCTTTAGTTTTCTTAATTGTAGTTCATTTTGAACATAATCCTTACAATTTGACAATTCCAATCTCAAAGAAAATAGCACAAATGACCATAGTAGTCAGCTTGCCCTAAGCAATAGACTTGGTGAATTGCATTGGAAGGAAAGGACACGGTCATTCCCTTTGACCTTAATGTCTTTGATGTTATTTCTCCAAAGAATCCCAAAATATATATCATCAAATATGACATTATGCTACACAATATAAGACACCATAAGAACCCAAACCAAATGACAATAGATTCAACTTTCATCATTGCTTGATATGTAAACTGGGTAAGATGTTGCAAACATAAAAAAATGTTTTGACATGGGCAATTCCTTGAGACATGTGAATGCTTTGGGATTTAGGAATTTTATCATTAGTGATGGATGATCACCAATTTAGGGATTATGTATCATTATTTTGGACTTACACCCAAGTCCTTTATATATTTAAATAGTAATAAGAGGTTAACATGGGAAACTACATTTGGTATAACTTGTTCCCTTTTCTTATATATCTAAAACCCATTATCATGAGTATATTAAAAACTCATTGCTTCCGAATGTGTTGTCTACCATATGATTTGTTATATAAATAAATAAATATTTTTTACTGTTACAATTAATAATAACATGACCAATCATGATGGGTACAATCGTAGATGCATGAGACCATGTTGATATATTTTTTTTTACCCCTACATTAAAATCTCCAATTATTTTTAGTAAAGGATCAGCCTTGTGAAACTTGAAAGGGTTTTTTTCAGTGAATGTGTCATTGCCAACTACTTTTTGTGTTTTTATTTATCTTATTTCTCTTTTCATACAAGTTTTTCCCTTAGTTTTTTCTACAATGACACAAAATAAATTATTTCTATATCTATTACTTCTATGAGTCCTCTTTCCAAGTGTAGTTCAACCCCCCAAGGAGTTAATGGTTTTTATCTTACCAATTGTGGCTAGGCCCTTGTCATCCCCATGAAGATGATTTGTGAGGTTCATCGCAATGCCTCTTGCTTTGGGGCATTTAACCTAACCAACATTTGGATCCAACTTTACTTATGTAATCCAACTATGAACATCAATGCAACCCACTTGGCCAATTGTAGCAACAATTTTGAAATATTAGGTGAACCTCTCCAAAAGGTAATCTTAATGTGACTATTTAACCCCGCATTCACAATATGTTTGGCTATAGAGCTTGCAACTTTCACTAATTGGTCACCTCCACTAGGTGCTATTTTTACATTGTGTATAGTTGTACCTCCATACATATTGGTTGAAATAAACTATCCAAGGGGGACTTAATGCGGTTCTTAATGTGGAAAAACCTTGATCCTTCATGGAGGACAAGGGTTCACAATTGAGACCTTTCCAGAATTTGAGGTACCTTCCACCGTGACTCCTGGCCTTCTGACAATTACCTCAAATCCTGAAAGGATCGAAAAGGTAGACCATTCTCATTGTATGGAAAAGATGTTCTCGGTCGATTCTGCCTTCTTCCCATGCTTCTTAGATTGCAGAATGTTCATTGACAGAACAGAGGTCCTAAAAGTGGCCTCCTCTAACACTTGAAACGGATAAATCTAGCCAAGGCTTCTTGTTTACAGACATGCAAAATAAATCATTTCAGTTGCTGCCATATGTACTCAACTTGAGAGTGGTTGATCTGCAAGTGAGCTGCATCCATTTTGCCAAGGAAGGAATCCCAATTGCCAAATGACATTGAACACAGTCCATTGAGTTTGTGAACCTCAAGGTAGGGTAAGGTTTCATGTTGGAATTTTCCTCCTGTATTGATGGTCATTATGTGCTACAAAGTAAGAATTACAGGATCGATTAGGAGCAGTGTTTTAAATTCTAGAACTTAATTTTGCGAGGATGTGGGAATTGGTGATGAGTTTCAGGGTTTAGGGTTTTAGGGGCCTGGTGGATTTTGAGCCTATGGCAAATTGCTCAAGGAAGTTAAAATGTTGCTGTATTTTTACTGAAGTTGTTTGTGGAACCTATCATTCATATGCCAGGCCAGTCTGTAGAACCTTCATTATGCGTATCCATCTGCTGGAATCTGAACCCTTACACTGCATTTTGCACTTCAGGTAATTGTCAGTTCTTAGACGTATCTGCTGCCTTCATTATTTGTGTATTTGGTTTGCCTTTGAGATCACATGTCTCAGCCAAGGCAAAGAATTTGGTATTACCCAGATGACATTTTTTTCCTGCCAGGCAGGTAAGAGAAAAGCATGTGAGCATTTTATAAGGTGTTCCGTGGGTTTTCAACAGCACCAGCAGAGGAGCTAGCTGCACCAAACGTGTTATCATGTCAAGCAACAGAATGGAAGGAAATTTATGGTGAAGAGAAGTGGGAGTCCAGGGGCTTTTTATTTGACATCACCCAAAAAAAACATGGCTCTTAATCAAACCCCTTCCGGTACCCAGAACCAACAAAAATCTACATTGCTCCATTCAGGGTTTAGGGTTTTAGATTTAAAGGTTTTGAAACCTCTTAAGTCAAGGCCTTACCAAACCCAGATTCAACAAAGTTCCATATTGCTCTATTCAGGGTTTAGGGTTTTAGATTCAAAGGTTTAAAAAAACCAGTTGGTAGCAACCACCCAGACGTTTGAAAGCAATCTATGTGTTTGTGTACACATACAGGGCAATATGGCGGGAACATGACCAAGAGTGTTCAAGATCATCGCCAATTTGAGCATTGGGGAGGGGGGGAGATTCAGCTCTGATATTTTGATCATCCTTGTAATTTGCAATTCAAATCAAACTGAGTGTGTTTTTGTGAAGGCTCAATCAAGGCTTATCTTCCATTGAAATGTGTATGCATGGTTGTTGGGGTTTTCTCATCTGTATGCAGAATTTCTTCACAAAATGTTCTCGAAAGAAAATTTTGAGAACAATCTTCATTTTCTTTTTGGTTTTGCTTGTCTTTGTGTTCTCCTTTCTTTCTTCTTAATTTCCTTCAAATTCTCCCATCACTTCTATTTTTACTTGTATGTTGAGCTTAACAAGGATCATGGCTGAGATTTCCCATTACTGCTGGCCTGGTGACAGAAACTCAGTACATTGGTTAATTTTACCTGACATTGGTTTGCACCCAATTGCCAGGAGCTCCTCAAGAAGTCAGTGAAAATGTTATGGCAACTGGTCACTACAATACTTACATGTTGTTGGTGAAGGTCACTGAACATATATGTGGTATTGTTGCTGTTGTTCACTCCACTTCTGAATTTCAGAGTTTTTTTTTTCCTTTGGTTTTTTCAGCATTTAAGGTATTTCCTCTTTAGCCTCTTTGTCTGTTGCATGTGATGTGCTTCTAACCTTTCATATATCAGGTCATTTTGTCATTTTTCAATTCTATTCAGTCCTTTATTTAGGTTGCAAGTACGAATAAATTCTCAATAATTACAAACATATAGTTTCTGAAATTCTTACAATTTAAGCTACCCAATTTGAGATTTGGAGGGTTTGTGGTGTGTGGCAAATGGACCCCAAATTTGCATTGTTTCCTTGTTTTGGACGGTCGCCTCATTGCCCCCACCTCGCTTGAAAGGTTTTTTTTCCACCCTATTTGGGAAGCTTTTGAGGACTTCAAGTTCTGCATTACTATGCTTGATCATCACAGTTTGAATTTTATTTTTTCCATTGTCTTCATGTTAACAAGGGCTACAGCTTGTGGAAATTTTGATACTAAAAAGGTTGGTGTGCTAATAAACATCAAAATTTGAAATTTGACTAAAACAGACCTTTGTTGGGTCCTGGGCCATGGGACTGTTTACACTGTGGTGTTTGCATAAATGTTAATCATGTTTACACTAAACTGGACTTGTTTAGGGTAAGGGGCCTTTTTTTGTGGGTGGTGGGAGGGGGCGGAGGGTTGCATCTACTGAAATTCATTGGTGCATGGAAAATCTGGTGAAGCTCACAGAAGAGCATGAGAAGAGGTCAATATCTTCATGCCAAAAATCCACGCAGAGCAAATAGGTGCTCCACTCTTTTGGACTGTGGGGGAGTTCCAAAAAATACTACAAGGATTATTCTTAATTGGCCAAACCCATACCCAGGCTGCATCTGTGAGAAGAAGCATTACAACCAAGCAAAATGTGACTAAAAGTTGCCCTAATTAGACTAAGTCTAATGGTATAGATGCCATACTCTTTTAGCATAATGAAATCATTCTGTGTAGGGTGAAGAAAAAAGGGGATGGGCTTTACAGGGCAATAAAACTGCATATATATGTATATATATAATTCCCCATGATACCCACCAGATAATAGCCAGGTATCACTGGAAAAGAACTCTGGTGGGCTTTTCAAAAATGTAATTAGAGGTGTATTACCCCTTGGTGGGGGCAACCTGCAATAACACTAAAAGAAAACTGCAAAGGTTTTTAGAGTTAGGGTTATGTGGAGTGAGTTCAAGATGGATAACATGATGATCATGGAGCCAATTGAAAGATATGTAGGTGCATATCTACAATACAATTGGGGCACATGTTTGGCCCTGTTGTTACTTGGCATTATCACTACACCCATTTTTCATAGGATATGCATATCTACAACATGAGTAAATGGGGCACCCATGCATTCACCCCCAATGGTAACTTGGCATTGTCCCTACACTCAATTTCCATAGGACATGAATGTTGCATCCCCAAACCTCCTCTCCCCCTCCCCTTTCTTGCATAGAGCTAGCCTTTGAATTATTCTTTAATAAGATGTCATCCCAATAGCCAAAAGCCAAATTTGAGTTAGCAAGCATAGGTAATATCATACATTTTGCTTGATTCACTTTGAAACTAAGGAGTTGTTTATGTAGGCTTAAAATTGAAGTTGTATTGTTCTTCAAAGGTGGGCACCTCTCTCTTGATTAATATTGGATTAGAAGCAACATGTAAAACATGTCAATAGGAGGTTAGACTTGGTGTTTGAAATTTTTAAAAAACATGAAGGCATTGATTATTGAGTATTTGTCTAACCAATTAAACTTTGGCATGAAGCAATAGGGTAGTTGGTAAGTTGTTACAATGTACAAAAACTACAATGCATTCTACATCTTAAATTTTTATTGATAAGTTGTTGGTTTTTCTATTGCCTCAAGGTAAGGTTAGCATTGTTAAGTTTGACACAATTGTTCCAATCAAGTGCAAAAAAGACTTCTAACATGTTTGTTTAAGCTTATGGACATGAAAGCAAAAATTGATACCTCAATGAGCAAGGTCATCCTTCTTATCCTTTTTATATTTTTGTTGTCTTTAGATGGCCAAAGTTTCTTTTGAGCAATTTGTCACCCTCATCCTTCACATATGTAATCAATTTGTCACATAAAACGTAAGATGAAAGTAGATCCTTCACATGTGTTGTCATTGTAATTCTAGTTGTATAAGTGGCTTCAAACAATCCCATTGTTAGATGAAAAGGTACTCAATGTGAATTGATGAAATTAATCATAAGAGCAAATGTATCATGTTTCGATCTAAACATCCACCAATCAAAAAAAAAAGGTTGTTGTAACAAAATAATTCAGAGTTAGCATCACATAATGGTCCATGGTTTCAACCACAAATGTAGGGATGACATGTTGAATCATTTGCTTATGGTAAGGAAACACATTTCAAAGATTTTGGCACATGAAAAAACATTTCAATCATTGGCTTTCCACCAAAAAAAAAATATAAATCCTTTGGCAAAACTAACAAAATCCTCCATAAATTTCTTTTGTTGATTTTTTTTTTTGGCAAAAAGATCAACACTCCCACAATGTTATGTGATGGCCCCATAACCAACACCAAATCTTGACTTGCCTTTTTCTTGACAATTTTATTTTGCAACAAACATTAAATTGGCATTCTTCCAACATCACCAAGTGGTTAGATGTTTAGACAAATGTGTTTTTTCATGCACATCATCCCATGCTATTGGTTATAAGCAATCAAACCTTTCCTTTTTTTAGTGGCACCATACTTATAGGTTTGTGAGATAGAATAACAAATGACACACCACATGGCTTGAAATCAAATAAGATTTGACTTATTGCCATCATTGATTTTGAAATAATGCCAAGGAAAAAAAATGCAATGAAGAACCCATGCTTTTCAATTTAAGGTCAATTGAATCTTGAATAGTTCCCATGCAACCTTTGCTTATAGGTCCAAAATGCATATAGTTATAATGTTTTCAAAACCAAATGGTGCATTAAAATATTAAATTTGAACTAATTACTAACCTTGTATCCTCAAATGAACCCATTCCCAAATCATCAAGACCATTGTACTCATGATATAGTAACAAGTTTTCATTTAAGTTGAAAGTTTCAATCTTTACCATTTCCACTTCAAATTCTAAACTTGTGAAAACAATTCAAATCAAAACTGTTAAACACCATTGCACTTTGAAATTGGAATTGGAAAATAGTTCTTGGAAACTTTTTGTTGATTAGAACTATAAACAAAAGGATAAAATGTGGCTATAGATTCAACCTTTTTCATTCAAAGGTTCTTGAACAAACTAGTACTTTAAAAAACAAACCTTAAACCCACATAAAAGTCAATTTGAAAAAAAGGGATGAAAGATGGAATTTTTTTCAAGCTAAACTAAAACATTCAAGCAACTTGCAAAATTTTGTTGTATACTTTATGGTTTTGACCAAATTTCCTAAAACCTTTTTCCATTTCAAAATTCAAAATTGCTTCAAAATTGAAAGTTGCATATTGCAACAAAAAAAAAAAACACAAATTCACAACAAATTAGAATATCACATATCACACACTAGAAGTTAATTTGACTATTGAAAATGCATTCAAAGTGATCAAATCCTCACATATCTCCTTGCATTCCAACCTCCAACCTCATCATTTTGTTCATTCAATCTACTCCCAAAATAATATCAAAGAGATGCAAATGGTAGCAATTGATGAAACTTAGCCTTGAAAGGATCAATTGATTGTCCCAATTCCTTGATAGAGGAGGGCACTATCAAAAATACAAAAAAAAAGATGTTGAAAGTGAAGAAAGAAAGACCAAGTGCATTTGTATGAAGTATGGATTTAGGGTTTGAGGTATTGGGCATCCAACAACCTAAATGAATGACAAATGTTCAAATGAAAGAAAATAAAAAATGTAAAACTAATAACCAACCCGAGTAATTCTTATGTGTCATGGTCAACACGTAATTACCTTGCCAATAAGGCATTTCTAGGCATCAAACTTTATAATATTAGCCAGGTAGGTGTATACGCATGTATTAAAAATACCTAGATCTAGCAAGTAGGTTATTTCATAATTTGGGTTGATAAAGGGGTCCCAAAAAAAAAATTGGCCAACATTTATTTAAGCCTTTTGATTTATGGCAAAATTCTAATTATCCTTCAAACTTGAAGGGCCATAATCCAAGAAGTCTTTCATCCAAAAGGCACTTTAAAAAGTTCCTTCAAAATTTAAAAAAAAAATGTAAATATGTTCTATAGATTCATTTAATTAGGTTAGATTTTATTTATTTTAATTGGCATGTCCTAGTCAAATCCTTCACTATGGACTTGGTATTCATGATTATTAATCTTCCCACAAGCTACCATGGACATGAGACCGACGTATTTATGTTCTATAGACTTATTAGTCTTAAATAATGTTCACCTTAATTTCTCTTAACCCTTAAGACCCAAAGCTTTTGGTACATCACAAGGAACTCTTGCATGATTCCCTTGTGGGAAAATTGTTTAACTTTACTTACAAGAATAATCTAAGAACACAAGTAAGAGGAAATTGTTCAACATAAGATGTTTTGCAATATTCCCAAAAAGCCTTTCAAGGAAAGTTCAATTATGCCATTAGAAGGGTACTATGAACCAATGTCAAAAGAAAAAATTAGTAAATTTTCCTTGGTTGGAAAACACTTATTGGGGGAGACAAATTTTTCCTTTGACATTGGTTCTAAGAAGGATTTATAAAAAGGATAACTAAGAGTTTTCCCACATTCAAGCACACATGGAGGTGTATGAAAATTCCTTGTGTATCTATTTTACCACTATTTAAAACCTTAATTAGAAACTTAGTCTATTCTATTTGTCCATGCATGAGATTACAAATGCAGATGTTGGATTCAAAATTTTACATAGTCATAAATCTTTGGTAGAAGTTTCAACCAAAATCAAAACTAAAATGAAAAGGGAATGATGAAATAGAAAAGTTATATTGAGTTCATGCATGCTTTAAGAGGGAGGTGTTGCCCAAAGTTGGATATAAAATTTCATTGGTCAAAAAAAATTCTTTTCATCTTAGTATGACATTCACAATGATCAAGTTCAATACTCATGAAAAAAATTTAAGCCAAAAATGTGATTCTTCCAATAAGAATCAAACTTCACAAATTTCAACTCATGAATGTGAACATGAGGAACCTTGAAAAGAGGCAACAACTTTGAATGGAAGTTAGGTTGATCACCATACCAATGATTATTTAAATTAGCTTATAAAGGAATTTCCAAAGTTAATATTTTATTATTACTACAACCCACATGTGACATTCATCACCTTCAATGTTGCACTCAAAGCACATGGGTTTCTAACTTGATGTCAATAGCTTATTATTTATGTAATTACCTAGGGGTTAACTTTTGATATCAATAACTTGTTACTTATGTTATCATAAAGATTAATTTTGGTAATTTATTAAGTGATGGGGTTTTATAATTTAATGATGGTTTGGTGATTCATAAGAAAAATCATTATACAAATTAATGTGCATGTTGAATCATATGATGAGCCATGTGATGTATAAAACTTTAGAAAATTTCTTGTTTAATTTCTTTTTATTTGGTCTATAAGTGAGTGTTTGAGACCTTTAAAAACACCTTCACTTGATAAAAAAAAATTGTTATGAGAGTGAAAAAATTTATAAACAAAAACTTGTGAAGAGAATTGAAAGTTTAATTTTTTAAAGCTTTAACATAATTTGTGAATATATAAAATCCATGGTAAGATGATGGTTGTGGTATAATAGTTATACATAGAAAATAAATAGATGAATATATATTTGTGCGAACAAGAACATACATTTTCATAGTTATGTAATATTAATAATAAAACCTTATATCTGCTTATATTCCATATGTTCAATGTAAGAAGCCCAATGCATACATTTCCTTACCAGAACCTCACTCAAATCCATGTGAGAATGTTTGATCAAAGGATAAAAAGCTCTCAAAAATCTTCACACAACCATAAATAAACAATGGGTGTGTCACACTCTGACCTTGCCATTTACATTAAAAGTTATCTTAAGGCAAAAAAAGAATTATGAAAACTCAAATATTTCACCTTACAAAAATATAACCTTTGAAATTTTTTCTAAAAGAAACCAAAATCCTTCAAGATTATAACACCATAACTAATCTCAAGTTTCAACACAAGCCAAAATACCAAATTTCAAAAATCCTCATATAAAAATAGACGTATATACCCAGGGGTCAAACTCCCTTAAGTTACAATACTCTATAATGAATCTAGACATAATATCCTTGCCTTGGTAGGAAAGGCCAATAAATAAATAAATAAATAACTAATTTATTTATATGTCCAATGTCCACACTCTTCACCCCTTCCAAAAAAATCAAAATAAACTATTATTTTTGGCTTATCAGGGGTTAAAGGGCAAGTCTCAGTCAAATCCTTCACTATGGACTAAGATAGATAGGTACTCTTTACTCTGAGCCTAGCTACAAATGCCCTCCATAGTTTAGGTTGGTACCTGCATCTTTAGCTATTTTAAGCCATATTTTATGAGTTTGATAAGAAAAAGTAGACACATGAAGTGTAGCTGGGTTGTTGCTAAGAGCCCATTTATAAATGCCATGTCCGGAAACTTCTTCAAACCTTCGACTGCCAAAGTCCAGGTTGACAGTTAATGGAATAGGCAAAAAGTCTACTATACCACCCGCCACAAACCATGGTATCAATTATTCCCATAACCCTGGGTCAGGAAATAACCCCCTCCTGACCCCTGGTTATGGGAATATTCTTCTGGCAAGGGGTACGAAGTTAAAGCCCTTTTTGCAAATATTTACATAAAGTTGTCACTTCCTTTTAACCCTTTGCCGTAGGAATGTTCCAAGAAAAACCCTAGACCGAGGCTCACCTAACCTTGGCCATGAAAATATATACCCATGACCAGGGATAAGATAGCACGGGATTTTTAGAGCCTGGTTAATGAATTATTCCCATTACCAAGGTCAAGAGAGCTAAGATGTTTGGGAATATTTCATACCATGGTTTATGGCCAGGGGCTTGTTGCTATTCCATAGACAGTAGTAAGTATGTACCCTTTCACAAGGAAGGGCAATCCTGTAAACCTTGAACTTTAAAGCCCGGTTGATGGCTAGTAGAGACCTTACAAGTGCCCATCTCCTTGCACAACTTGCTTTGTGCTACTGGTGATGGGTTTCGGTCCTAGGTTTCGTTTTTTCTCCTCTTAGGGTTCCCCATTGTGCATTCTGCACTTTTTTGGGTGTGCCCATCTCCTTGCATGACTTGCTTTGTGCTACTGGTGATGGGTTTAGGTCCTAGGTTTCCTGTTTTCTCCTCTTAGGGTTCCCCATTGTGCGTTTTGCACTTTTGGGTGTGCCCATCTCCTTGCGACTTGCTTTGTGCTACTGGTGATAGGTTTAGGTCCTAGGTTTCCTGTTTTCTCCTCTTAGGGTTCCCCATTGTGTGTTCTGCACTTTTGGGTGTGGTCTTTTGTTTGGACTTGGGTCCTTTCTTTTTTCTTCTCTTGTTTCGTTGCCCGGTATTTTTCTTTTGTTTATTTATTTATAAGTGGTTGACAGTTGATTGGTAATAACTTAACTTAGACAAAGTAGGTGATGCAAGCTACCTAGGGAATACCAAAAAAACAGCCAAACGTGTCATTCCTGAGGTTGAATGGCCAAAAAGCTTAGGCTGACTTCTATACCCACTTTGAATTCCAAGCTATCTAGTGGGTCTGAAGCTTTCGGATGGGTGGCAATTGTCAAAAAAGCTTGCAAACTACCAATCCCCTGGGCCCCAAGAAGCTCAAATGGATAATGGAACCTCCTCTAATGTCTTCCTGACCATGCTCCTCTCACCAATGCTACCACTTGAAGCAAAAGCCTCAGAGAAGGAAGAGAAAAAAAAGTGATAAAAAAGGTTTGAGAGCCTACAAAGTTAGGTTTTACCAAACCTAACCTTTTTGCATGTCCTTGCCTTCCTCAGGAAGCAGATAACTGTTATCTTTAAGAATTGTTCAAATATGAGCATGCCTATATGATGGTGGAAGAAACAAAAGCTTTTAGTAGTGTTTGGACCTCAACCTCCAATCGGAAGCAGAATCATTTTGATATATCCCAGCCACGGAGACTAAATCCAGGAGAATTGACAATTCACCTTATACAAGGACCCTAGAATGTCACCTAGAAAGACAAGTTTGATTGTTTCTGGATTCTATTTACCCATTTGCATGTCACATGAGTGTGATACTTTGTCACACGAGTGTGATACTTTGTCACTTCTCGGGCATGTTATTGGTTTTTGCATGTCATTGGTTTGATTGTTTCTGTATTTGATAACAACTGCGTCACTGGACTGTACTTCTAACAACTCCCTCACCCCCTGCATGCCATTAGATTCCGTGCCAAGGCATAGTGTAAAAATTGGACAACAAAGCTTTTTTTAAAACTTTTTGTTTGTGTGTGGCAACTAGTCACAATAAAAGCTAGCTAGTAGTCACAACCCTAAAACCCTAAATCCTAGAAGTTGGATGTCAGCATACACCTTTCCCTGTTTGTCCTAAACTAAATAAACAACCAATCACAACAAAGCTGAACTGAAAGTTTAAAAATTAGTATTCAGAAAACCCACTTTGCCCTTTTGTCCTAAATCCAACAAGTGGCTGGCCACATAATGGCTGTGCCCTTTGAATGACATCTATAAGGATGATATGTATTCAACATACTCAATTGGAAACACATGGTAAAGCCCAAGTGGATCCTTCAGTTATAATGGAAATATTTCTATACCGGACTCCACATGCCCTTAGAATGTAGGGATACCAAACTTTGGCCCATTTCTGTGGGCATCACAATGGCTCTGCCCTAAAGGACAGTGACAAGCCAATAAACCCCAAGTCACAGAATACACAGATCTTGCACATTGCAGATCAGATGGAGAACCACATGAACAGTTGCAAAAAAAATAAAAAAATCAATAAACTTTTTAAAAATTGATCCATGATATTGTCTGGAAAATCCAAAGGTCACCCAAGAAAATGCTAAGTGAAACAACAAAAAAGACAATGACGATCTTGACAGGACTCTGGAAAGTAAGACAGGATTTTGTTACAACCTTCCTTGCGGTAAGTAAGGAACATTGAAAAGGAATTCTAAGATTCTCTGTATGACAAAGATGTCATGGCACAGACCAGAAGCCTTGGTTCTCCATTATATTTGCAAACGAGCAAGAACAGGTTTAGAGGCGTTATTGAGACTGGTAAATGAGGTTGAAGGAGTTAGAGAAAGTAACACTCCACCATGTGAAAAGAAACAATGCTCCAAGACTGCTATCTTGATTTTCTCTGCCACATAACCCCTGAACCTCTAGAGAGCCTGTTGAGGCAAAGGACACAGAGAAGAAATCAAACCTGTGAAGTGCTTCTGTATGCTTGCTTGCTATTATCCAAACACTTGATGAGGTAGTTTTAATGTTTGCATTGTTTTATTTTGATCTCTCTCAATGTCTGCAAGCAATTTCTCAGTCAGTTCATAATTCCCAGTTGCTGTTGCATGCCCAATTATCCATTGTCTTCCTGTAAGTGTATTGGGTGTGCACAAAAAATTATCAGGGCTTTCTGTCAGCTCACAAAATTGCCATGCAACATAACCCTCCCTACTCAGCTGCTTTTAGCTTGTTCATGACATGTGGTGGGTTGTAGTCTTAGACCCAACAATTCTTGAAGCTTCTCAGTGTCAGATCACCCTGGAAGTCCTTAACATTTCTGTAAGCTTGCCTGACTTTGGCAAGCAGTCATTTGAAGACATGCCATCAAGTTCAACTTTCTTGACTTTCAACTCCCACCTTTCTTTATTACTTCCAGGAGGCTTTGTCTGCACCACATCAGGGTTGAGAGTCAATTTCTTACAGCAATCCAGCATCATTGGTGAAAGAATCTGCTGTTCAGTGTTTCTGCCACTGACCTCCAAAGCTCTGGCCAGAACACTTTGAGACTTGTACACTCTCCCTTCGCCCACTCTCCCTTTGTTCACTTATAAAATGACAATGCCTGCTCAACTCTGCCTGCTTTTGTGTGAGTGTCAATGAGCAATGAGTACATGATACAATTAGGTTGACAATTCACTTCCCCCAGTTTCTCAAAGATTTCAGATGCTGCATCCAATTGGCCAACAATTCTGGTCATGCATTTGATTCCAAAACCATTAAAGCCCATCAAGGTTTTTTGCCTCCCAGTTCCAATGAATGAGTACCATGAATGCTGATACACTCAACCAGCAGCCATCTTTTTCATCTCCTATACCACCGACTTGATCATCATTGCCCTCTCTAGCTGATCGATAAGAGCAGCATATGTATACATATTGGTTGGTAGAAATCCTTCTGCATCTTTGCCCATTTGAATGCCCATCTTCTTCAGGCTCCTCCTTTTCACACCCTGCTGTGAGGGTGAATAGGTCAGCCCAACTGCAAAGCCCCCTGGCTGGTTGTATGATGCACAGCAATAGAGTTCCAGTGGCTGTGACTGTGGCTGTTTCCAGTTGACAAAACAGAACTTGAGTGAGGCACAATTTTGCAATCTCTGGTTTGGTGTCCAGCTTACACTCAGAACTGCCCAAAAGTGGGGCAAAAGATTCTTTTGCTTGGCTGGTCATTTTTTTCTGTTTGGGCTCATACTCACTCATTTCCACTGGAGATGCAACATTTCGAAAAAACACTCTTAAAGAACAGCCGTTAAACACATCCTCAGAAACAGAATTGTTGTCAAAGACATGACTCTCCCATGGCCTTGCTGCCATCCACTGCTACAGCCAGCTGCAGTCAATGTACAGCTGTGATGGCTCCTTGGGGGCATGCCCTCCACAGCAGCTGCAAGAGGAATATGTACCCAACAGTAAGAACTACATTGGAAAGCCTCATTGAGTAGCAGTGCACCAAGCTGGTTTCATGATGTTTAAACCTATGGTGCAGGAGCAGTCCAAGGGGCATTGAGGTTTGGAGATCTCAATGTGAGAAAACCAAACAAAACAAACAAACAAACCCTAAATCCCTAACCCTTCCTTGATAGTAGGATGGTTGACCCCAAAAAAAATCTGAACATCGGCAAGAACAAGTTGACTTTGACATGTGCAGAATTGCAGCAGCATGAGAATTCAACGCTAGGGTTTAACAGAACACCATGTGACTAAAATGTATGAATTCCAAGTTTGCCACTGACAAGAACACAGAAGCCAAACATTGAGGGGAGGGGTGCTTCAGAAAAACAGTAGAGGAAAATGGGAAGACAAAAAATGCGTCCATTAAAAATTTACCTCACCATCCTATGATGTTTTCCTGTTTGAATTTCAAACTCAAAAATTCCAATCCCCATCAAACTACCTACCCATGTATTTGTGGAAAAACAAAACCTCGCTGCAGAGAGAGCCTAGGATTCGGGTATTGCGAAAACCCTCAAATTGCAGGGTTTACTTTGTCCTGGAGTTCCACTGATCTAGAGAGAGAGAGAGAGAGAGAGAGAGAGAAACTGTGATCCTTACTCTTGTTTGCGCTTGATTCCACTGCTCTAAAGAGCAGATTTCATTCCTTGAACTCGCAAAAATTCTCTGTCCCCGTCTCCTCATTCTTCCTGGATTTTGTGGGCATCGCGTGTTTTCGTGTCTTCTTTCGCGTTTTCTCGTCGCTTCCTCTTCTTTGCTCTCTGTGGGTTTAGGGTTTAGGGTTTAACCTAAGGGTCCTTAGAGGAGGGAGGGGGCGCTCCCGAAGGGAAGGGCCGTGCATGAGGCTATAGCCAGTACCCGGTCCTTATCTTTTGGAAAGGCCCTGGGGTCTTATCTGGCAAACAACCTTGGGTGAATTTCTTTTACTTTTTTTTATTTTTTAGTAAAAAAAAATTGGGAAACAAGAGGGGGTACCTAGTACCTAGGTATCTAGGTACCTACCTTATCAAACCGTTAGGCTGTTGACATGTGGGACCTTGTTCATTTTTATTTACTTTTTGAGTAAGAGAATTGGGAAATAAGAGGGGGATACCTAGTACCTAGGGTACCTACCTTGTTAAACCGTTGGGCTGTTGACATTTGGGACCTTATTAGGTATTCAGTTTTTTCTTTTTCTTTTTTTTAAAACAATTGAGAAAGAAATAAAGAAGGGGGGGAGGGGGGGTGGTGTGGCTACCCTAGTAGTAGGTACCTACCTTATCGAACCGTTGGGCCATTGACGCGTGGCACCTTATGCATAAGGTGTGTCATCCAAGCCACGTTGACAACGCTTTTCCACCACGTAAGATGCCATCCTCTATAAACTAAGGAACTTTAGTTTTAGCTGCTCTTTACAAATTGAGGATGATAAAATGATATTTAAAATAAAATAAAATAAAAAATAATTGTGTATCATTTGGTGGAATTTGCAAGTGAACAACTATTGCATGAAAATAATTTATCTATTTTAACTCTTGTTTTAGCACCTAAGATCTAGCTACAAGGGATGTTTAGGGCTTTTTTTTTTTTCACATTTTTGGTTGGACCTATTGACTTCTTCAAATTAACTTCAAAAATTCTCCCTCAACAAACTAATTTAACATCAACAAAATTGCATCCAATGGAAAAGGGTATTTGAACTAGTCATTTATATCCAATTATGCTTGGAATATTTTTTAACAAGGGCACTTAAACTATATGAAATTATGCTTGGAATATTTTAACAAGGGTATTTGAACTAGTTATCTATATGAAAATTATGCTTGAATTATTTGTAACAAGGGTATTTAAACTAGTTATCTATATGAAATTATGCTTGGATTGTTTTTAACAAGGGTATTTGAACTAGTTATCTATATTAGAAATTATGGTTGGAAGGTTTGTGAGCTTCTTTGCCTGAAGTAAATAATGGCCTCCTCTCTTGGAGATTTGATTTGTCAAGACCCCCCTTCCCCCACTTGACACTATCATGAAGGGGACCAAGATTCCAAAATGCCACATAAAATAAAATAATATCCTTGCCACTTTTGGTCAAAAAGACCACATTTTTCTGTACAAGTTTCAAGGAGACCAATAGGTATGTATGTATGTATGTATGTATATTACATATGACAAAAACCGGAGCCACCAAAATTCCTATTTCAATTTATTTTTTCCCCAAATGTATACCTTACCTTAAGGTTAGTTTTGTCATTACATAATCCTCAAAATAGTGAAATGAATTTTTATGAAAATATGAAGTCGACATGTTGAAAATCATCATAATTCATAGGCTGCACTTTGAATAATTTCACTACTCATATCACGATATTATAATAAATGATGGAAAATTTTATAAATTCCAAAATTAAAAAGAAAATTCATTTTTCTGAAAAAAAAATTATTTTTTTCATCAATGTGGAAATTAACCATAGGTTTGGTATGCCAAAAGAATGGAAATCATCAATTATAGGTTGTGTGTGTTTTGTTCTTCATGGCCCTCCACCATGTGATCACACAAGTCCATGTGATTGCATAAGTGATAGCTTTCCAACTTGTCTTTCCACCAAACTTTCAATATGATACCAACACATGGTTGTCTTTGTGGTGGAAATGGATGTAAGAAAAAACTAACAACCTTTTTTTGAAGTATAAATAAATTAATGGATTTACTAAGAGGGAACTCAGGAGCTTTTTATTATTCTATGGAAAAAACCAAAAAAAAAAAACAATATACACAATGTTAAATTTAGAAAAACTTTCTTCTTTTGTTTTTTTTTCCGGGGGAGGGGCAAGGGGAAAGTGTTTTGGCATCTTTGCTTGAATGGGCAATATGATGATTAATGTTCCATTTAACATTCAGCTACATTTCATTCTTTTTGACTTGCCATCGAGATTCTTCACAAGTCATGCAGCATGTTTGGTGTAATAGATCTCACATAACTTCTACAATTTTGAAAGCATTTTATGCACTCCTTTGGAAGCATTTTTGAAGCACAATAAGAAAAGATTTAGTTGAGGCCATTGAATTTGAAGTATAACTAACCAAGATAAGGAACATTGATTGAAGCATTATGCCTTCTTAGATTGATTGGGGATGTGTTGGTTTTATTATTTAAATTTATTTGGTGCCCCAAAAAATCTAATGATTTGTGTTTTTCCCCCAAGTGTCTTAGAAAATAGGCCCTCATGTTTTTGCCAAAAAAGAAATCAGTAAAACCATTTAACTTTTTTGCATTACATTTTTACTATATTCATTTCCCAATGGTTGTAAAATTTTATGTTTCACATGTGACCCTAAAAATGACCCTAGAAAAGGAAGCCGGAAATGAAAAGTTCACATTGGTCTTTTCCCCTAGAACTATACATGATGGGTAATAATTCCTCTTGTAAACTTTGTTGGTATTGTGCGTATCTCTACTCCCAAGTTTGCCAAAAAAGGCTTTCTTAATGGGATAAAAAAAAATTCATGTGCTAAGAAAATTTCCACATTTTTTGAGAAATTCTAAACATCCACTTTTCTCTTTGACTTCAAATACACATGTTTTGAGAATACTTTAATGGATGTGAAAAAGCTCCACAAAGTTGCATAACTTGCTATTAAGGGGCTCGACCTAACTTGTTTCCTATGTTACATATTATTTAGTGGGGTTTTGAATTAGTTTAGGTGACCTTGGTGGTTCACATCAAAAGTGTAGTTGTGGACAATAGGTATTTGCATATAAAGATTGAGATTTGTAAAACTAAATGGTGATTGATGATATAGTACAAGTAATGGTGACTAACGAGGTGGATTGAAGTTGTGATGATAGTTACTAAACAATAATCTCATTGAGAATTTGAATGGTTGTCCTCAAAACAAAGGACTTGATATTAGAAAAATGTTGTGGTGTTATTATATAGACGTCTCTACAATATAGAATAATAACTATACCTTGGTAGTTTCAACATGTAACTATCAAATATAAATTTAATTTGAAAACATTATGTTAGCAATGTTTTTAAATTATTATCTCTTGCTTTTAATAATTCTTAATGTAACGCGTTTGTCTACTAACTTAATGTTAATTGCTATAAATGTGCAATAGTAAAACAATGTCAAAATTCAACCAACTTGATTATGGGTAACTATAAAACAAACTTATTTGAACAACACCACTCTTGCTTGTTTATTTGAAATTGTGAGTCTAATCACCTCTTGCACACCCATCGCATTAATAACTTGAAACAACCAATAATTTGGGGTCGACAATTAAGGGTTTCACATATTTCAACATTATTGGTTAATATTTTTTACATGTTTTTGTAATTTTAAATTGAATTATTTACTTCTACAACCACCAATATATTATGGTATTCAACATATATTGGTTCTTATTTACACATAGCAATGCAATTGAAAAATATTTTAAATGAACACCCATGTGACACAACTTGTTCATGCATATAACAAAGTTGGAAAATAAATTTGACAATTTTTTATTTGTTAAGAATAATGTACATTCTAATCAACCCATCTAAGATCTCTAATAAGACAATTTGTCATCAACTTCCACTTTTAGCAATTCATATCTAATTTCAAATAAATCCAAAAGATTGAACTACACAATGGTTTGTTTATTGTCCTTTGTTTAATCACAAAATATTTTGCACAAAATGCATTAAAATATCAAAGAAAATCCTTATGCACACAAAAATAGGACAAGATATATTTAAATGCATTTTATGAAATGACTCGAAAAATCTTCAAATGATATTGAGTTATTATGTTGTTAAGATTGCAATTCATGTTCATAACCATTTGTGACTTGTCAAAATTCATATTTTAGTTTGCCAATTGGTGGACAATTGTTATAATCACCATGTGTCACAAATGACATTGAGTAAATAACCCTCATGTAAGTCATTGAAATATATCAAGATATTTATAATTGTTAAATATATAAATACAATATTTCATATGGTTTAGCTCACTGCTTATTGATATTTAGTTCATCCATGAACATCCATTTTTATCCATAATTGATAAAAAATCATCTATCATCAAATAAATTGTGATCGATGGGTAAAGTTGATCCATGATGGATGAATTCATTTACAATTGTCCATTTTTCATTCATAATAGTTATTTAGGGACATGCAAATAAAGGTTCTTTGAATGGTGGGCTATATGGAAACTTCCTTGAATTAGTTTTTCAAACAAATACAAAGAAAAAAAAATCTCTTCTCTTTCTTTCTCCACAATATAGTTTGGGGTGTGCAACCTTACCTTATAATGTTATTCATTTTATTTCAAGTTTATGATCTTGATGGCTAATGAATAAAGAATTACTAGAATATCTAAACTAGTTCAATAATCCATTGTCAAATATTTAATTAATTTTCAAAAATTATATTGAACATTCATTTTTAAATTATTGTTACATTCAACAAAGGTTAAAATACTAATTAACAATTTGACAAAGGTTGAGTATTAATTAGTTATAAATTAATGCCAATTGCATTTTCGTAAAGTTAAAAGTGGTTGAATAGTCTATTTTTAGAGCAATACAAATGTCATTATTATTCTTTTTCATAAAGTTGTTCACTTTCTCATGTGCACATACTAAACAATAACTTGATTTCTTTGTGAAAATATTTAGTAAACAAGACCCATTCATAGGGGGGAAAGCATAGGAAAAGAAATATATATTTTTAGAACTTTTGAAAAATAACCCAATATATATTTTTTGAAATTTTTACAAATAATTTATTAATGTTGAATTAACTCATGTATTATTGTATTTATGTCTTTTCTTGCAAACTTTGTGACTTTGCATGTATATCAATTTTTGTGTATGATTGGATTTTGATTTAAGCATGTTATGTTATAATTTGTCATGTTCGTAGTGCGTATAAGGAATCATTTGTGATAGTTTTCATGCCCATAACAATGGAAATTAAAAAGTTATACTCCACATTTGTGTGTATAATTTTTTTAATTAAAAAATATATGCTACAAATGTGATACATTTGGATTTTTCTAGATTGTTGAATCTCATGTTTGAACTTTGAGTTACACATGGGGTAAAAAATAAAGTTTATCAACAAATGACATTTGAAAACATCAATATTGCAAAAACACAAAGAGTTTGATATGCAACAATGTGAATAATGACACATTACGAAAAAGCTTTTTCCTTTCACAACTTAAAATGATTATGTAAATTGGGATATTTTCAAAAACATCATCTTTTTTAAAGGATTGAATCCAAACATTGTTATTGAATTTCAATAGCATGGGTCATTGTTTTATTAGTGAAAATAATGGAAATTCCCCCAAACACAATTTCATAAACAAAGAAATTCCAAATGTGAGTAAAGCACCACATCACTATGTAAATTGTAATGATGTGAAAATGTGTATAAAAAGTTGAAGGTTGTTTTTTAAGTGCACAAGTTGTTGCAATGCATTCAAAAAAAATTGTAGTGCAAAGAAATAGACATGCATTTAAATTTTTGCTAAACCAAAAGGAATACAAGTGTATAATTAAAACAACAATAATGTGTGAAATGAAAACGAATAAAATTTGATTAAAAACTCAAATCCAAAGAAAAATAAAATAACATAAATGGAAAAAAATGATTGATTAATATCCTTATTATCAAGATCATGAATGATAAAGGCCAAATGAATTAATATGACTAGGTCTTGCAACAAAAAGAAAGATTAAATGTATTCCATGAAGTGCATTTAAGAAACTAACATGGACCATTAAAAGGTGGAGGTTCTAGGGGGGAATATTAATAGATATGTGAAAAAGAATGTAAGTAACAATTTAACTATTTGAACCAAAAAATAATAATGGCAAATTTATTATGAATCGTCCAAATTATACCTTTGAATTTATGATTACAAAGACAAAACTAAATTACAAAAGAATTATATGAAATATGACATATTAGGTCTCAATGGTCAAATTTGTCTGAATAGTTCAACGTATAATCTTTAACATCATCATGTATTTTCAGTTTGGAAAGGCTTGGTCTCGGACATAATGTCTTTTTGTTAACTAAACAAGGGTGCCACTTAATTAGGGTGGACACAACACAATCCATCCAAAATTTGAAATTAATCACATGGAGTTAAAAGATAATCTTTGGATGGTATTCATGAATTCGCCCCTTCCTTCCCCCCCCCCATAATCTAATTAAAATGCATATCATTGTTGTGTTATTTCGCACTTTTAATGATGCTTAGAACAATTACATATTGAAATTTTTGAATAGTATTGTTTACAAAATAAAGGTAAATGGGAATTGGGACTATGAAATACATGTTAAACATATAACAATATTGAACATCATTCATTCATGAACATTAATTTCTTAGTTTTTAATTCTTTACACATAAACTCATGCAATGTCTTGCATTAGATGTGAAATATTATGAAATATGAATTGAAAATCCATACATTAGATTAAATTTGTGATGATGTTCCATTTTTTGTCCAAATTTCAACATATTCATCAACACAAGTCTTACACCTAACCATGAAAAAACTAATTAAGTTGGAATTTAACATGAAAAACATTTATAGTCTTATTATGTATTTTACAACAAAGTGGGCATTCATATCATAAGTTACATGTTCATGAAAATCATGATAATAGCTCATGAACATTGGAAAGAAATGTAGGTAGGTTACTCATGCCGATGCATCATGTACACATGATAATGGTCATGGTCATATTTAAAACAAATCTATGGGAGAGAATCTAATTGTCATTTTCCAAATTGCCGTTTATTTAAATTTGTGTGGCATATCTTATGACAACTAAAATACTAACTTTTTCCTTTATGCAAAAGATTAGTTTATGTTTACATTTCATATGTTGTAACAAGTGCCTCGCAAAATTCAACATCATTAATACGTGGTATGTTCAAATTACCTACATCATACTACTATAAACCCAATTAGTGCAAGTAAGTCATGTTTTAATTGTCCATTTGGTAATCATAGTTATTTACTAATTCCAAGGTTTCTAGACCTTGAGCAACATATCATATGATTATTTTCAAATATGAACCTATTCATTTTTGTTAAAGATTATTTGAAACCAATAGTGGGACTTATATTTACATATTTTAACAAATGCATGACAACAAATACTACATAATATCCATAGTATGTGTGTTGAAAATATTCACATTAGACTACTTGTATCTAGCAGTGTTGTAAATTTATAATTTTTCATTCAATATTCTTGGTCATGATTATTATTTTCAAGTTTTCCAATTAAGATGATGGCTACCATGTGCATATGGTGTTATGCCAAGTGGCATATTTGTTTTTGGGTTGATGATTCCAATTGGTTGTGTAGAAATTATTTAGCTTTATAATTGGCTAAATGAAGTTCTATATGTTCATAACAAGGTGGCGAAATTTATTTGTGTTTCAAATTCAAGTTGTTGCATGCTTTTCCACCCTTTTGTACAAGGGGCTACTAGATGCAAAGGAAGGTAAAATGGGCAATGATAAAACTTTGAACACACTAGTTTTTGTTATTATTGAACAATATGAAAAATATGCCACGATGTTAAAGTAAAAATCAATCATAAGTTGTGAAAATTTTGGACCAACTTTCTAAAACACGAAATGAGCATGTTTGAATCATATTTGTTAACCACCATTGCTTATAACACAAGTTGCCAAGTGTGTAATCAACAAGTATGATTCATTTGCCATACAAACTACATCATTTAGGTCATGCATAAGTATGTTGGTGAAAATAGGAGGTACAAATGCAAGGTATCATGGCAACCCTACAAAAAAAAACTTCATAAATATGAATTTTGTTGGATTTCAAAGAAAAGTTAACCACAAACCTTCAAATTTTTCATGTAAAGGCTAATGTCATTAATGCAAACCCATACTCAAATATTACAAACTTTAAGGCCAATGTTGTGTACGTAAAAACTTCAACCCCGGAAACTTAAAATCAATTTTGTGTCATAGAAATCAAAGTGTTTAAACTTTACAAATTTCTATTGCTTCATTACTTACTAGACCCTAACTAAACATCTATCCCAAAATTAGCTAATACAATTTATAGCCCTAAAATATCATCTCCATGGTCCATGGAATGCATTGGAATGAAATCATTTCAAGCAAAGTATTGTGTTATTTGAAAACAAAACACCTAAAAAAAACTAACTTCATAATTGTGTAATGCCTCCATGTTATTCATTGAGGAATGCATACGCTTTTGGAAACAAATGATAAGTGTCAATGGATAAAATCTTGACTTTTTCATTTTTCAATGTTCCTATTATGTCAAGTGGATCCATAATCATTTGCACATAAGAGAAAATGGGGATGAAATAATGAATGTTATTGTGTTGCAGATAATTTTGCTCACAAGCAAGTTCCAAAACAAACAAGACTACACATAAGTTCATCAAGGACCAATACCACCCCAAAACTCAACAAAAAAATCACAGTAGATCTCATTAAGAACAATTGTCCTAGAATTGTTATAAGCATTTGTTGCATTGAATATGAATCATGACCTTCTATAGAGCTTCACCTCTTGAACTACAACCCAAATGGAAAAATGAAAGGTTAGGATTTGGACTTGTTGCCAATGTATTCAAATGCCAATTGAATATGATCTAATCAAGATTGATGGAGACCATAATCCACAAATTTTGATCCAAGGAGCATGCCTTTGGCCTAGTAAAAAATTGTAAGAGCATAATTTGAAAAATATAATTATTAAATAATGTTTAGGTGAAAAAATTAAGGTTTTCTTTTAAGATCATGCTTTTGTCAACTTTCTAATCTGACATAGTAGAAACAAACAAATGCAACCTTGAAAAGTCATTGGATTGATCAACAAAATTCTTAAATATTTACAATACTATATGAAATAGAACTTTCATTCATTGCCATGTTGTTCCAAAGTTTAACCACTATTGTCTTTTCATTACAAATCCCATAACATCTTCAAATAACAACTTCAAAATAACATTGTCCCAAAACCCATCAAAACTTAACCCAAATTCAAAATATAAAACATTTACCTCTAGACTTTGAATTTGCATTTGTGGATGTACAAATGTTTGTGTATTTTTCCAAGAACAATTTAACATGCTTGCACACATTACTTGGAGAGAGGGGGGATGCTGAACCTAAATCCAATTTAAGGGTTATGCCCATTGTAGTAAGTAGTACTTGCACCCACACCCATGTTAGACAACATGCACAAGAGAAATAGAAAATTGAATGTTTTTGAATTCATAAATGAATGTGAGATCTTCACACCTAATAACTATAAGCCCAAATGTGCTTTCACAACAAATGTGGAATATAAAACACATACATCATCAAAACCCAATTTGTTTTCATTGCACGAGCTTATAAATATCATGATACATTTTTGGTATGAAACTACAAAATTTAGCTTCCAATAACAACCCATTGTAATGCATGTAGCTAACAGCCTTGGTAATTATGGTCACATATCCACATTGTAGTTCAAATTCCACCTCACATTGGGTTTGATCAACATTCCATTCACATATGGCTATGTAGAAGGGAATAATTTCCAATGAATAAAAGGTATGCACAAATACATCCTTACAACAAGGTCTAGGTGGGCAGTCAAGCAATTTAAAATCTTGTTTTTCATGAAAACAAGGTTGAAAAATGTTTGTTCATCCTTTGTAGTGTCCAAAACCATGACCATACATTGATTCACCAACTTGAACCACTCAAATATACATTGGTTCAAAATGGTATTTGGTTCAACCTTCTACCACAAACATGTGGTTGGGTTGCAATAATGGGGAAGTAGCATGGGAACTTGACATTGATTCTACATTATCAATTTCAAAAAGGATGAATGTTGATCCAAAAGGACAAAGTTTAGTAATGACCTCACAAAAGTTCCAAAAGTACCCAAGACCTTTGGGTGCCCAAAATGCACTTGAATAATGGTCATGTACCTTGGAAATGTAGTTTCAACCTTAAAAGAAAGCCAACTTTGAAGGTAAATAATCTTAGTCATTTAACAATTCTTGTATTGATAATGCATTTCAAATTTAGTTATCAAACTTATAGTAGTTGAAGTGCATTCATTGCATTGTTTATTCATGGAATCCACATGTGCATGCCAAGACTCCTTGTTTAGTTATGCCCATAAGGCTAATGGTGGGATTTGTTTGATAAAATATATAAAATTGACCTTTCATAAAATTAAAAAAAACATATTTTTGATTTGAAAGGTAAGTTTTTTCCATTGAATTAGTGCACCATTGAATTTGTCGACAACTTCAAGGAACACAACGAAACAATTATGTAAATATTTTTTCTCAATGTCATGGTACATAGTAAGTAATTCTTCTTCACAAATTTAATGATAGAAACAAAATTAGAAATTTGAATGTTAATGCCTTCATTATAACAAAATTTGTCCATGTTTGTGAAGTGTTTTCATTGGATTTTGAGTGAACTCACTTGCCCCATAGAACAAAACCTATTGGGGATCTAGTGGATTCACTAGTCAATTAAACAGAGACTAGTGAATTCATTACAACAAAAGTTTGTCCCTATACACCAAGTGATTTCATTAGATTTTGAATGAATTCACTAGTTTTAGTAAACAAGAACTAGTTGGAAAGTAGTGAATTCACTAGTTTAATGAATAAGGACTAATGAACTGCACCAACATTTTGTAGTAGTGATTGCATTCACATTTTGTAATAGTGCCTTGTGCAAACTTGGACATCCTTTAATGGTGGTAACACAAATCAAACCAAATCCAAAATCTTTAAATCACATAAAAATTCATGATTTACTTTTGCATTATCAATGGTGGCATTATTGGCAACCATCTTAACAACCAAAATATTGTACTCAATTAAGACCCTTTTCATTGGTAATAACATAAACATTTAACATGTTTTAACTTTTTAAAGATCTTGTTGCCTTTGGTTTCGAGCAGTTCAACCAATTTACACAACTCAATATGCCACTTATCACTATGAACAAAATAGTTGTACATACCAATAAGGATAGTTTTGATATTTATACCAACTTCGAAAAAATCAAGTTTTGAACAACCATGTTTGAATGGTGTGAAACTTGAATCTTGGAAGTGGTTGCAAGGGTGCCATAACCCAAAAAACAAACACAAATAGATGTGGAACAAAACTTGGGAAGACAAAAAATAACTCTTGGACCTTTAACAAAATAAAAATTTGTGAACTCGAATTGAAATTACATGCACCTGACCAAAATTTAATGTGTGCATTAAAAAATTAAACAAAACTTGAACAATTTTTTTTGATAATATCAAAAATGTTATACTTCAAATGAGGTACGTTACACAATTAATATTTATTATGCACATAATTTTTTTCAATAATTAATTTAAAAATTGATTTTTTTGGAAATGGTATACTTCAAACATTTTTGTGCACATGACTAGGACTTATTATGCACATAGGAAATTCGCAACAAAAAAATTCGTCTAAATTTAGAAATGGCAAACTTTTAAACACAAATGTGGGTGATTAAAATTTAATATGTGCATAAGAAATTTATAACAAAAAGTAAAATAAATCTAATCTATATTTGGAAATGGTAGACCTCAAACATAAGTGTGCATGAATATGATTTAATGTGCACATAAAAAATTCACAACAAAAGAAACACAACTCCAACAAATTTCAAAATGGCCAAATTTGCACAAAGTTGTGCATGCAATTGATTGACTTTGCATGTATTAAAAAAATCCACAACTGAAAACAAAATAAATTCATACTTTGTGAATTGTAACTAAAATTGGCAACAAAAATCAAACATAACCTTGAATCTACCATTCATTTCTACAACAAAATTGTGGTAGAAAATTCCAAACACATAAGAACATAATACAAGATTGAAAATAATTTTTGATTTGATACGAAGTTCAAACAAAACTCCAAAGTGCATTTCAAAAATTGAACTTTGATTGAAAGTGAAAGCACAAGAGTACTTAAACATTTGTTGGAACTTGCAAGGGTTTAGTGCATCTTGTTTTTCCATTTTCTTGTTGCATTAATCCTTTAATGCTTGAACATTCCAAAATCCCACACCCTTCCAAAATGTAATGCAAGTTGTAATGTTGTAGCAATAAAATACTAAAGCAAGTAACTTTGCAAACCATCAAAATTTGAAGATGATTGTACTTTGAAAACTAACATTGCTTCTTTAATTTGTTGTTGCATGGGATTCTATGTTAAACAATTAATAAATATGAACTTGAATGCAAGTTGCAACAAATGTAAGATGCAAGAAGATTTGCAATAAAATCAACTTACAAGGTTTAAATCTCATGCACAATCTTCTTACCTCCATACATCTTTGAGATATGTTCCTCTTAAAACACTATTCCAAGCATTCATGAAGCATTTTAATATTCTGAATTCATCCTACAAACAATTTTCCATGCATGTGTTGTTTCTATACAAGTGGCTACCACAATGTTGAGGTTCCATAATGAAAGGTGCAATGAAATTGTCTCAAGTCCAAACATAGGTGGCAACTATTCTTACAAGCTCACATATAAAGCAACAATCGTAAGAACCTTCCAACCATTACAAACATGGATGAAACCAATGAATGAGAAGGTTTGTGGCAATGGATAGTTGGGTTTCATCTTCCTTATCAACACCCAATTTAAACCAACCATAAAGTGGATGGCTCCAAACCCTGTTTAAACTGTCTATACATTACTACAAAATGTGAGTGTAGTTCATTAATCCATGTTCACTAGAACAAAGAATTCACTGTTTCTTCATTGGTCCCCATTCATTACAACCAGTGAATTCACTCAAAATCTAATGAAATCATTTGGCATACAGGGACACCTTTTGTTGTAGTGATACATGGCAATAATATGCAAATTAGTTTATTTGATTTCCTATATGTGATTCACCGTGCCCTTTTGGCATTCCCCAAGTTGTGAAATTCCACCCAAAAAGAACCACTACTCCTAGTTATATATTGATTAGACATCCATGCTATGATTAGTTCATCTACACAACTTTCTTAAGATTTGTGGTGAAATGGTTGGCAACCGAATGAAGATTATGTTAACTATTAACCCTTTATGCCTTCATGGGGTTCGCCCATTTGAATCAACGTCAAATATGAATGTGGTGAAGTCAATACTAATAATCATGGGTTTAGCATGATAATTTGTGTAAAAATGGTTATTTGATTTTTCAAATTTGATGATTCATAGATTCTTACTGCAACACATCTACATATTTGGTTCTTTGAGATATTGTTCATATATTTTGTTGAAACAATGAAACAACATTTGAACTAATCATTTTGATGAACACATTAATGATTTGAATGAGATTTATTAACCAACAATGTCCTAATACATATGATATTGTGGTGCAAGTTTGTGTTACATCACATTATGTACAACCATGAAAATAACATTTGTATCAATGAATGTGCAACAATTCATTATTCAATGCATGAAATAAAGTTTAAAACAATTGTTGCAAAAATCTAAATGTTCATTTGTTTCCCACCAATAATGTGAACTTGTTCCATTGGGCATTCAATTTGGCCACATTTATCCTTATAGTTACTAAATTAATGGAAACACATATAGTTTGAGTGGGCACTTAGTCGAATGTTTGCATTGAAGTTAGTTGACACTTTTCATCTTTGTTCATATTTGAATATAATTATTGCACATCATTTGGAGCTTATTTAAGGATCCCAATCATTTTGGCATAACATTCAAATTCAACAAATTCATAAACGGTGAATTGTATATTCATCATGTGATCATATTCAACTTTTACACAAATGTTTTTCATTCATTCGATTATAATGCATTCAACGTAATGTTCATGTCTTCCATCTCATGTTCCTTTGATTTAAAAATAATTTTAGATGAATGTGTGGATTTGTTTATGGAAAATATGTATGCTTTTATTTGTTACAAATTAGGCAAGTATTAAGTTTGAACATTATACTAATTGTGAGGGACTACAATTAGGATATATAATCAAGGGAAAATTGAAGGGCAAAATTTTGAGTTTCAAAATGTGAAGTTTTTTTTTTCTTTTTCTCATGTTAAATGTTGTGTCATGCAACAAGGTGTGTTCCCACTAACAAGAGCCACATTGAATGTAATTATTGCTTGAATTTTCATGTTTTAAAATGGTAATTTAAGTTGGTGTTGAAATTATTGGATTTATTTATATAACAACATTCATATTATATAATGTATTTGAAATCAATATAAATAAAAAATAATCAATATAACCATTTAAAAACATTGTAACCAATGTTTTAAAATAACTTGTTTAATGATTTGAAAATATTTGAAAATGATACATTTGTAGCAAATTTATAATATAACCTTAATGCAATACTATAAATATTTTAAAGAAATATTTCAAGAATATTTAAAATAAATAGTCAAATAAGTAATCTAAAAATGCCAAGAGGTGCCTCATATTAGTGTGGACACACCCAATAGTGTTACATGAACCAATTATTCAAAACAAGTTGCAAAAATTTTGAACTCGGCAATGGTGCGTTGAATAAAACATAGAAAAATGAAAGTGGTCAGTGCAAGCATGGAGTAATGCATTGTGTGGAATGGGTTTTTGTCTTTGGATGGAATTTGGAAAATGTTTTAATGTGGGGTTTTTATCTAAGGAGATAAGGAGACTAGATATTTTATTTTGAGCCTAATAAATAATCTAAGTGGCTATCCTTCAATAATTACAAATGTAGTGGTTGAAATGGATGTCATCTTTGAATGTTACAATTTACAAAATCTAGTTGATAATGATTTAGTTACTCAATTTTGCAATTGACATGATCATTTCATCATGTTGCATTTTTTTTTTCAAGTAATACAAACAATTTAAATGCAATTTAAAATTAAAAAACTCAGGAATTTATGTGAAAATTTAATATTTAATGATAAATTAAATATGGCATATCACAATTGATATTTTGTCAAATTAAAAAAATTACATTTGAACAAGAACATGTTACTGCCAAGTTGATTCACCCCATGCAATAATAATTTACTGAAAAATTCAAAATAATGGTACTACAATCTTAATAATACAAATGTTATAATTCATTGGACTACCAAAGAATTTTAATAATAAAAATGATATGTATTCATAGTGTAATAATATCAACCTATAAACCATGAATGTGTACTAATTTCATATATAATTATTTTTTGAAAATAAAAAGAACTCATAATAAAGTATGCAATTCATTATTAAGCAAGGGGTGTGTCACACTATGGCCTTGCCATTTACATTAAAAAATATCTTAAGGCGAAATAAGAATGATGAAAATTCAAATATTTCACCATGCTAAAACATAATCTTCAAAAAAATCTTGTAAAAGATACCAAAATCTTTCAAGCTATTATAACTCTATAATAACTAATCTCAAGTTTCAACACAAGCCAAAATATCATCTTTCAAAAATCCTCATATAAAAATAGACCTATTACCTAGGGGCCAAAATCCATTAAGCTAAATATCTAGACACAATATCCTTGCCTACCAAGGCAAGGCCCCTAAAAAATGTAATAGATTCATACTTGATAAACATCCCCGAACTTTTCAACATCAATCAAATGCACAAAATCACATTTTGATTACTATTATCAAATTAAATTCACATTTATTAGATATGGGATCAAATATGCCATACCCACATTTGGTCAAATCTATTTTCATTGTCAAGGTGTAACATTCACAATCCCTTCAACTATAGATCATAACTTGCATTATGTAATAAGCAAAACCTCGGTCTACTCCAAATAGATGTTAAGAATGCATTTGATTAGATTATATAAATCCATTGGCATAATCAAAATATTATTATACATTGTGTGAGAAATGGTAGAACATGCAACCTTGTTTGGTAGAAATTATTATTCTCTATGCATCGTTAGCCAAAGTAGGTTATAACTCATAATCCCATCAAATTCACCTAAGATTATTTTATGGATGTTCATTTGTTTCCCTCAAAATTATGTGATTGTTGAACTCATGTAATATTTTCATCTAATGTAATCAACAAAATAATAACTTGATGACATATGTCCACCACATATTATCTCTTGGCCCATGGATTAATACATGTTGCATCAAAGGTTGAATTACCTACAATTAACATACAACAATATCTGTAGCTAATTACAAGCAAATACAAAAACACATATGGCCACACACATGAAGAGAAAACAAATGAACAACAAAATAAACACATTCACACCATTAACTCATGGAGAAAAAGTTTATTGAAATTATAAATGGAATTAAATATTTAAAACTTGTCCACAACTAGGATTTCAATCAATTTTTTTAAAAAAAAGGACTCATTATTTTAGGTTTACATAAAATATTGCATCCAAAAATATGAAACAAAAAAAAAAAGATAAAACCAAAAAAAAATAGTAAATGGGGGCGAAACTCAAACAAGAGTATTGTGAATAATAGAGAAAATAAAAGACCAAAAAATAAATTTCAAACCCAATTAAACTACAACACATTGACACACAACAACAAAAAATCAAACCCCATGGTTATCTTCATGTTTAATTGGGGTTTGATTTTTCAAACCCCAAAATCCTCATGAAAAATGCAAACTACTGTAAGAGCAATCTTGAAGCACAAGGAACTTGAAACAAGTGTGTAAGAGGGCTTATTTGCAACAAAAAATAGAAAACCCTCACAAAAAAAAAAGGTTCAAGGAAGCATCTACAAAATAGAGGAAAAGTCTACACAAATGGAACCAAAGTTTTTTTGTTTTTTTTTTTTTTTTGTGATATAAAATTATTGGTGATTTTTTGGACAAAATAGAAAAATACATTGAATTTACATTTAAAAAAAACAAAATTTCTCAAAAAATTCCTAACTCTTTGTTGAAAAAACTCACCAAATTGAATGCGAAACAACCAATAAGCTACCAACTATAAGTAAAAGGATTTCATTTACACCGAGGATTTCATGACTTTGTCAATTAGAATACATAGGTACATTGTATCCTTCCTTTTAGGAAGGGGTATTAGCCCAAGTGGAAAATGGTGACAAACAATTTTAGAAATAAATAAAAATTTCATGCAGGTGATGAGAAGCCTTAACATCTACTCAAGAGAGCCCCATTGTTTCTTTTTGCGAGAGGTGGGGGGGCGGGGGGGGGGGGGGGGCTGGTGCTTTTGACACCTAGGCCCCCCACATCTCCCGGGCCGATCCGCCACCGC
>Ga0116231_10002990_pt1 | contig 35345 bp, 15 predicted proteins | sample S1TSphgellanicum_2_FD_89695 | JGI IMG/M metagenome (GOLD analysis project Ga0116231, IMG submission 89695) | Host-associated microbial communities from peat moss isolated from Minnesota, USA - S1T2_Fd - Sphagnum magellanicum MG | ecosystem: Host-associated > Plants > Peat moss > Unclassified...
AAAAATGCTTGGTGTACTAGAAGTGGATTTGAGCTTGAGGGGGAGTGTTGAGAATTCAAGCTCAACTAGTTAAGTTTCATTAGTTACTGGAGTAGGAAAGTAATTAACTTACTTTCATAAGGTTGAATTATTTTATTTACTTATATTAGTTTGGTTATTTGTGGTTTGGTCTTTTAGTTAAATACCTTGGTGTTAATGGTTTGGCTATCTTTTCTTCATTGCACAAGTTTGTGTATTTCATATGACAAGAACCTTGAGGAATCCTTGATGTTATGTTTCGTGTTGTGAACATCATGTTTTAGGTTCCTTTCAATAAAGATTTATGTTTGCACTTGAGTAGATCTCCTATTTGTTAACACTTTTGAATGGGAGTCTATTTCTAAAAGTGATGGTCATTCACTCACATTGCTCCTACTATTACTTTCCCCCTATTGGACAACTAACTGTTTCAAAGCTTCACAAGTTGTGGTCTCAAAATCTTGGGTTAAAATCTATTATAAGCCATGGAATGACTTTGGCACTTGTAGGAGCTAAAGCATATGGAAGGCAATTTGGTTGAACAAACAATCTTGAATTGCTTCATACAAAGGTCGAGCATGGAATTGGAGGTTTGCTTTAATTGATTTTTGCAAACCCATAGGCAAGTCTTCAACATTGAAAACATTTGTATAAATAACCTCCTCTTTTGTTTAGATGTGTTCTAAAATGGAATTATTCTTGCACCTTATTCCAATATCCATTTGCAACTTGGCAAAAAAATCTCAATGTCCATCATTTGGGTCTAGGTATAAGGCATGGCAAGCTATAATCACCATGGTAGTGTCTTTTCCAAATTTGACAAAAGTTGCCACAAAATCTAGTGCATGCAAACCATGCCACCATTACCATATAAGGTTGGTCCCCCACTTCTTTTTGTAACTAGGTGCATTTTGAACATTGTATTCCCAATGTGATGGCATGCAATGTTCTAAGTTGAACATTGCATATAATCATTTATGAAATGGCACTCAACACAACTTACAATGCCTACATTACACCATGAAGGGAATGATGCATCAAGGATGGTACATGTGGGGACATGTGCCCAAAACCCACCCCCCCTTTGGCCCATATTAGTTGAGGTAGGTTGGGCAAGTGATGCCATCATATGCAAAGGCTTAAAGTGTTGGCCAAAAAAATTCATTTTGCCCATGTGTGGGTTGGGTTGATTTGTATTCCCATTCTATGTGTAGGTGGTTGGGCCAATCTATTATCTTGTTCCCATTGCTATGTTTATGTAGGTCTTTAAAAAATAATTTAGTGATCCTTGGCCAAGATGTTAGCCCTTATGCTCAAAAGGCCCCATCCTCTTTAAAATCCACACCAATTCATACAAGTTCAAATTCAAATTGGACCTCCTTAAATACAACACAAATGCAAGTGGCTTTTTTACACACCCCAGGCTCTTTAATGGACTCAAATGTGAGTCCAAACTGAAAATAGCGGAAGAGCAAGGAGTTGGGGCATTGACGCACTCCCAACTCCTCGAAGGACTCAAATGTGAGTCCAAGTAGAAGACAGTGGAAGAGGGAAAAGTCGAGGCACGTTCCCTAGCTCACAACACTTTAAGGGGTAGAGGGGCGCGTTGGAGTTCTGGGATGGGACTAAGAAGAGTTGACAAGCTTCACTCATTCACATGGGCCTGCACACAACCCACACAAAATGGTTAGTGCATAGTTCGAGCACCTTTGGTGCTAGGACGAGCCGCGGGCAACACGGACACACTAGACTCACCACAGCTCGGACTTGGGGGAAGCCACCACCTTCCACCTTATAGTACATTCTGTGGCTGGCCCGCCACGGAGCCTACATCCAAATGGCTTTTCTCTCCTGGGACTCCCAAATGGGAGTCTCAAAATTGCGCCAAATGGGACTCCCACGATTTTGGAACCCCATAACTTTGCGAGCAAACCTTGGATTGAAATGTGGTCAAAAACAAAGTTGTAGCTTTTGTTGAGAGCTTTTTAACAATATGTCGCATGCCCTCTGTAGCCAAGTAAATTGGGTTGATTCCCAACTTTTTCTGGTTGGGAGTCAAACTGACAGTTTGATTCCCGGCCCTTCTTTTGGCCATAACTTGTGTTTTAGATGTCCAAATGAGTAATGCGAGCCCATTTTAAACATCTACGTTCCAAGATCTTTTCAATGATATAAAAAACGTCACAAGCCATTGAGTTTTGACCCTTGAAATTACTTTCTGAAATTTTGGGAGTCCATCGAGACTCTATCTCCCAAAGTGGGAGTTGCCTTGGGAGTGTGAGGGTTCATTCCCTCATATTCCTTCACATTTTCTTGCATTCCCGGGAATATGTGATGTGACTCTTGGGCTTCTTCTTGGCCCGCACCTTTGCGGCCTCTTTGCCTTGACTCCCGGGCTTCTTTTTGGCCCGCAACCTTACAAGCTTTTTTGCCTTGGTCGCGAGCCCAAGGCTAAGGTTGCAACAGGCACGCTCCTTGGCTTGTAGCACTTGGAGGGGTAGAAGGGCATGCTGGAGTTTTGGGATGGGACTAGGAAAAGTGACAAGCATCAACTACTCACAGGGATCTACACAAAACCAACAAAAGGTGGTTAGTGCATAGTTGGAACACTTTTGGTGCTAGGACAAGCCATGGGCAAATTCGGATTCACAAGACTCACCACGGTTCGGATTTGGGGGAAACCACCACCTTCCCCTTTATAGTATACTATGTGCCTCTCCATGAGGCCCACATCCAAATGGCTTTTTGTCTCGAGACTCCCAAGTGGGAGTCCCAAAATTGTTAAAATCGAGACTCCTACAACTTTGGAGCCCCATAACTTTGTGTGCAGACCTTTGATCGAGATGAGGTCTAAAGTAAAGTTGTAGCCCTCGTCAAAAGCTTTTCAACAGTATGTGGCACACCGCTTCCACACAAGGAAATCAGGGTGATTCCTGACTTTTAGTGGTCAAGAATCAAATTACCAATTTGACTCCTAGCTTTTTTTTTGGCCATAACTTGTGTTTTAGATGTTTAAATGGGTGATGCGAACCCATTTTAGACATTTACGTTTCAATAAATTTTCAATGATATAAAGAGTTCTTTCAACCAATGGGTTTTGACCTTTGTAATCGCTCCCTAAAGATTTGGGAGTCCTTTGGGACTCTAACTGTCACAACCCTAGCTTTGGACTCGCGACCAAGGCAAAGGGGTTGTAAGGTTGTGGGCCAAAGGGAAGGAAGCCCGGAGTCAAAGCAAAGACATTGCAAGGGTGCGGGCCAAGAGGAAGCCAGGAAGTCACATCACATACTCCCGGGAGTGTAAGAAAGTGTGAGGGAGTGTGAGGGAGTGAACACTCACACTCCCAAGGCAACTCTCACTTTGGGGAGATGGAGTCCCGGTGGACTCCTGAAACTTCAGAGAGCGATTGTAGGGGTCAAAACCCAATGGCCTATGACATTCCTTATATCATTGAAAAGCTCTTGAAACGTAGATGTCTAAAATGGGCTTGCATTGCTCATTTAGACATCTGAAACACAAGTTATGGCCAGAAGAAGGGCCGGGAGTCAAATTGCCAATTTGACTCCCGACCACAAAAAGTCAGGAATCGACCCGATTTATTTAGCTACAGGGGGCGTGCCACATATCGTTGGAAAGATCTCGACAAAAGATACAACTTTGATTTATACCGCACCTCAATCGGAGGTCTTATCGCAAAGTTATGGGGCTCCAAAGTCACAGGAGTCCCAGTTGGTGGGATTTCGGGACTCCCACTCGGGAGTCCCGGGAAAAAGAGCCATTTGGATGTAGCCTCCGTGGAGAGCTACAGAGTATACTATAAGGGGGAAGGTGGTGGCTTCCCCCAAGTCCGGGCCATGGTGAGTCTTGTGTGTCCGTGTTGCCCGTGGCTCGTCCTAGCACCAAGGGTGCTCCAATTATGCTCTAACCACTTTGTGTGAGTTGTGTGCAGGCTTGTGTGAGTGAGTGAAGCTTGTCAACTCTTCCTAGTCCCATCCCAGAGCTCCAACACGCCCCTCTACCCTTCAAAGTGTTGTGAGCTAGGGAGTGTGCCCCGACTCCTCCCTCTTCCGTTGTGTTCCATTTGGACCCACATTTGGGTCCTTTAAGGAATTGCGAGTGCGTCACCAACTCCCCAAATGGGAGTTGCCTTGGGAGTGTGAGGGTTCATTCTCTCACACTCTCCTGCACTCCCGAGAGTGTAAGATGTGCCTCCCAAGTCTCCTTCTTGTCTTGCCCTCTTGCAAGCCCTTGCCTTGGTCGTGACCCCAAGGTTAGGGTTACGACACTTTCCAATTGTGATATTGGATCTCCATGCCTTTTTGCATTGCAAATTACTGTTCCAATTCTTGCTTAGTTTCTACTAATTCTTGTTGGAGCCGTCCCATTTTCAAAGAATGGGATGACAATGCCTCTTATTGACCTATGAGTTCATTTCCATGCTCTAAGGTTTTAACTTTCACATTCTATTGTTATAATTGCTCTCACAATTCAACAACTTCACATTTAACTTTCTTCACTGGTGAATCCATAGTTTGCAAATGTCCTTACAAATCTGTGATTTGTTTTTCCACAAATTTGGCCCTAGCTTCTAATTGTGCAACCTATGTTTGTGTTTGATGTTCTACCACTAGTCCAAAACCCCACCTCTCAATGATATTTGTAGTGGCATCATGAAGGTTATTTGGGCTCACAATTTGGTTTGTTTAAGAATTTTCAAACATGCTAGGAAAATTGTGATCAATATTTACTTCATTGTCATGGGCATTGAAAGACACATTAATGAGAGTGGGCACCATTACAAATTGTTCGGTCTTGAAACTTTAGATGAAAACTAAAGGGGTTGGGGCAAGTTTTGATTGATTGCGAAATTTTATCATGCAGGTTTGGTTTTTTGTTGTGTTTGAGAGCTTGTTGGGATGTTGGACCAATCCATATGGGTGTAATCATATTAACATGTACCAAAAGTAGTTGTAACCACTATTTAATTTTTTGAACTTTTGACTATAAAAGTAAGTAAATAAATAAATAAAATAAAATTTTATAAAATGTTATTATGAATACATTATGTACATATCATAAAAAATTGGAATCAATTTAATGAGTGAAAAATACATACAAGGACTTTTAACATCGTATAACCATTGCTTAAAAGCTACATAAAAGTAGTTTAAAAGCAGTTTTGACATTAAAAGTACAATTTGAAAATAGTTTTTAGTGACATATTTTGGGAATTTCTTAATATACACCTTAACATAATGATATTAAGAAAATTTTAAATATTAATTTTTTTGAAAGATTTTTTAAAAACATTCTAAGAGTATTGTAAGAATAAAGTTGTGATTTAAGGGGGAACACATGTGGCTCCTAATAGTGTGGTTGGACCCATATCAATGTTTAGACCCACTTCTACATACACCATTTGGGCCATGTATAATGGCACCATGTTGCATTTGAATTCCCCTATCCCCAAATAGTTAAATTGACATCCACCAACCATGACTTCATATAATGGTTCTTATAGCTACTAAAATGGGTTACATTATTTTTGACATGAGTTTCATGCCTTTGCATTGGTTAAAATTTGTTGATGTGATACCAATTGACATATTGGCTTGCCACATAATACGTCTAAGGGTAGGGTACACTCTACCCTCCATCGCATGTCAATTGATTAGGATATTCCAAAATGTCCATGTTTGAGTTGTGCTTCTTGCCTTTTGTTCATTTCTTTGGAGGAGGTTTTAACCTTGTCGTTGGTGATATTGGGTTAGTGTGTTCAGCCCTCAAGTTTGCCATCCTATCCTTAAAATTTTAAATACTAGATAATTGCTATATCTTTCTAGTTACAATAGTCCTTACTATTAGCTTTAAAGGCCTAAGAATAGAGGTTTTCGACGTGTGATTGATTCTAAATATTTATAATGTAAATTAAAATGTTTATTGGGAGTGGTATGGTGAATATTAGAGAGGCCAAACCAATGAAATCCAATAGCAATTGTCAAATAACTAAAGAATTCAAACCTCACCAACCCTAAAGAATCCACCACTTATCATGTGACCAAACGTAGACAAGTTTGGTCTCAAGCTAGGCAAGGGTGACATGTCTAACTTGTAACTGAACTTTTCCAATTTTGGTCGTAACCTAGACATGGGAGTGGTCAAAGAAACGACAAAAAATGGAAATGTTTGGTCGCAAGCTAGACATGGGACCTATCCAACTTAGGGTTGAAATTTTCCATATTTGGTTGTAAGTTGGACAAGTGGGTGACTTGTTCAGTTTGCAACCAAACATTTTCATTTTCCATTGTTGACTAGATAAGGGGGTGTGACTTATTTAGGTTGCAACTAAACTTCTCCATTTTTGGTTGTAAGTTGGACATGGGATTGGTTTAACAAATGATTGAAACTATAATTATTTGGTCGCTTGGTGGACAAATGGGTGACATGTTTAGTTTGTGATCAAACTTTTCCAATTTTGGTTAAAGGTTAAACATGGGGGTGACTTGTTGAAGTTGTAACCAAACTTCTCCATTTTTGGTCACAACTTGGATGGAGGACTAGTCCATAGAGTGATAGAAAATGGAGATGTTTGATCACAGGCTTGTGACCAAACATTTCCATATTCAATTGCTTCATGGATAGATGGGTGACCTATTTAAATCGTGATTGAAGTTTCCAACTTTCGATCACATGTGAGATAGGAGGATGACTTGTCCAGCTTGCGACCAAAGTTCTCCACTTTCGATCACAAGTTGGATAGGGGGATAATTTGTCCAACTTGTATTTGAAGTTTTCCACTTTTGGTTACAAGTTAAACATGGCAAGTGATTTGTCCAGATTGTGACTAAAGTTCTCCATTTTCGGTTGCAATTTGGATAGGGGTGACCTATCTAAACAAATATAGTCTGAGATATATTCCACATGGTAGATGATCCCGATGTGTGTCAATTAAGATGTTGCCGAATATGTGGTCACTAGTTATAGTTAAATATTAGTAGTAAAAATGGGTCCAAATATTTTTATTGCAACAACATCGGCCTATGTGTTGGGAAAATCAATGTGTCTAGACTAATGTCAACATGATGACCAACGCAAAAATGGAATGCCACAATGGTTTTGAAAACCTTATTCTAACCTATTCTAGAGGTTATTTTACCTTAAGTTCTTTAAAGTTATTTTGCTAGAGTTATTCAAGGTTATTTTACCCTAGCCAATTCTAGGCTACTCTACTTTAGGTTGTTTAGGTTATATCGTTTTAGGCTATTCAAGCATTTTTTACTTTAGCCTATTTTAGGATACTTTACATTAAGCTATATTGGGCTATTTTACCAATCATGTTATTAGTAGCTCAAAATAATTTATAATAGCTTGAAATACCTTAGAGTAAAATAATTATAATAATTATAATAACATAAGATATAATAACCTAAAATATAATAACCTATAATAACCTAGGGTAGAATGACCTATAAGCAAAATAACTTATATTATATAACCTAAGGTAAAATAACATGAATAACATGAGTTATTAGCCTATAATAACCTAGGTTAAAATAACTTAAAATATCCTAATGTAGCATAGGCACTTAGGGAAAGTAGGTTAAACTACCTAGGTAAAATAGGAAAAAGTGTTCACAATAATGTGATGAAAAAACTTATCGCTTGATGAAAAAGTGATGCAATGTTTAAGGACTTGGATTTTCAATGTGGAGGTGAGGGGTTCAAGTCCTCACATTTGCAACCTATTTGACTTTGCATAATTAGCCACATGTTAGCTTAATTAACTTAGGCTAGGTTGCTTAGGCCTAGGTTAAGTTACCTAACCTACCTTATGTTGCCTGATGTAGTTTAAATTACCATGTGACTACCAATCATTAGTTAGAAAACCTAATATTCACAAAATAGTGTAAATCCTATCACTAGATATACATTTTGAATTTTTCCTTCATGATTATAGTCACTTTTACCATAGTCGCTTTTGTGGTTGTAACTATTGCCATGGAAATGACTTTGATGAAAACAATTAGTTTTAGTTGATTACACAATCGTGGAGTTGCATGTAGTCATATTTGCGTGAAATGATTGAATTTTCTTAGTCACAAATCCCACGTTTTGGCATGATGTTTCAAAGGAAACTTCAAGATTTTTTGCACCTAATTTAATTTGATTATTTTTATTAAACTACATTGAATGTAATAAAGATACATTAGTTTAACTTTAATTCATTTTCATAAAATGTAATTACTTCCTTACAGGTTTGAAGTAGTAATTAAAGAATCAAAATCACAGTTGTGAAGTTGAAGTTACTCTTATTATAGTTCAATTGTTTTCACCTAAGTACACAATAGAATAAGAATATTCAATACTTGCCAATTTACCAATTTTTTTCAACCAACCTGACATATTCCAATTTTTCACAAACTAATATATTTTTCTTTGGTCCTCATATGTTCTTATTAAAAATTTAATGTTATGTATCGCTATATCATGTGTTGTTAAATGTTTTTCATCCCTTGAAACACAAATGTGGTTTTAGAAAGCATACAAATTACTCAATATAAAACATGACTTTTAGTTTTAATGGCATGGATGTGAACTGTGTCTTTTTCACACACATGTCCCATTCTTTGACATACATGCGAAACAATGGGAGTCCTTATCTATATGAAAAGGAGGGCACTTTGCCAAGGTCATGAAGGAACACAAAAAATTTTGCTTGAGATTGATTTTGAAAACATAAAAAATCACTCCTATTTTGATTTTGTATTCAAAATTTTGTGTAATGTTTCCTACCACAACATTTTTCACATTGGATTTTGCAATTTGAATATGCCACAAGATGATGCTATTAAATCAACTTCAACATGTTCTGAATCATAATTGCAAACACCATTAAATTTCATTTCAAAATTAATGGTTAATTGTTGATGTTAATATAATTGTTGGGTGAGGTTTCCAATTAATTAACTATGGAACATCATGCTTGCATGCCTATTTAGAAATTCATTGTATTATTATACTTGTTCTAGCCCATGACATCTTAATATTGGTGTGATTAATATACCCAAATGAACATGATAAACCTTATCTTCTTGGTGTTGCATCTCACATAGTTAATTTGCTTTGGACAATTAACAAAATAAAATAAGATGTGGGTCCACCCAAAATTGGTAGTGTGCTATTCATTATAATTTATACCTTTCAAGTTCTTCTACATTCATTCATTTGAATTGTCACCATGTTATAGTCTAACATTAGGCAACATTATCATAATCTATTACAATTTTCATGACTTGAAATGAATAGGACATTATTTGCACCATGTAACAATTGGTTCCACATTTTGAAACATAAATGAATAAGACATGCCATGAAGGTCTACATTCGTTATTTGTACACATGCACTTTCTTTGAGCATTTCATCAAACATATAACATGTGTATGGTCTTTTTTCTCATCCCACTATGAATGCACACATTTTCTAAAGTGCAAAAAAATAAGACTAACTTGTTGATTTAGGTGTTAAATTGTGAAATACCTATTACAAATGTTTAGTTTTTAACAAAAATGTGGTGCATATCGATGCTAAATTAAACTTCCTTGAAGATTATATGTGCTAAGAATTTCAATGAAACAAAACATTTGTAATTACCCATAAACATGACACATTATTTGGAAAACCTTTATATGGTATCATTGGTGAATGCATGGTATGGTGGTTCACTTTTGGTGTCACACACAATACTTTTATAAAGTACCCTTGGTTTGCACCTATGGCAAAAAAATATGCTTAGATTTGCTAATTGGCCATTATATATAGATTTACAACTTGATTATTGATACACATGTAATTTTTTCCCCCCAAAGATGTACATTCATTTTTAGTAATGGACTTTCAAAGTTTAAAAATATGGACTACTTGGCTGATTAGAATGAGCTAATATTGAGATCTTGACATTGAATTCCATTTCAAACCATTTATGGGGATCCAATATATTATATAAGTCAACATAATAAACTTGTATGTGGAATCCTTACTTAAAAAACCTAAGTCAAATTTGAGTTATGGACTTTTGAATGATCAGAATCAAGTTTTTTTTTTCATAAGTCCCTATAAATTGCAATTTTTTGGGTTTTTAGTTTTTTTTTTCCATATGTGTGGTTATTAAATTAGTGGAGAGGTATGATTTTTCCCCTTGATTTACCATGCCCATGACTTTATTGTGTATGGTATGATGTATGATGGATTGGTGTGTGATTTTAAGGTGGGGCATTTTTTTTTGAATTTACAAAATACAGTCCAATAAAAATATAAGGTCCCAATATTATTTAATTAATTATATAGTATGATTATGTTTATTCTAAAAAAAATGATAATTAATATAGAGAAATTTTAAATCCTTGGTATTAAAAAAAAAAAGTCGAAAGGATATAACATATATATTAAAGATTTTAAATACTAGTTATTAGTAGGTTCAATTAATAGGTTAATAAGTGAACTAATAATAGTAAATGATCTAAAAACTAAATGCAAAATAACATGATATGAACACCAAGGAACATGAATAGAAGGATACCTTCACACAATTAATAATTGAATCATATTGAAAAAAATAATTTTAAATGGATATTTTGCTTTACCACTTCCCAATTGATTAGTTGAAGGGTATGGTTAGTACATATGGTATGCCCCCCCAAAAAAAAAGTTATTATATGATCTTACCATGTTTAGTTGCATCTTCATTAATCTTGATGACTTCAAGTATTAAAATTTTAAATAAACTTAAGGTATCAAAACTTGATGTAAACAAAAAATTGTAATTAAATTTAGGATGGTTTAAATATATGCATGTTAAAAAATAAAGTAATTATAAGGTGAGGAAAAATAAGTTCCTTCATGTAATACCTTTGAAGCAATATTTTGTTTGATGCATGTACGGTAAAATTTTAACATTTAGTGTCCCCCATGTGTGATTACAAACTTGAAAAAATAGGTTATTGATTCTTGACCCACATTCATTAACAATATTACATGTGAAAAATTAAAACAAATAAAAAATTGAAAAACATGTGGTAGTTCTTTTTTGTCCATGAATACAAATGAAATTCTCAAATTTGTAATTCATTGATACATTAAATTATGTTGTCCAGAACAACAAGCTAAATTATGGACTAGGCAATTGGTGAAGGCTACCTAATTACTAAAAAAATTGAATAACCAAGTAGTTCAAAGGACGTACTAAACATAATTGAGTGTCAAGGGCCATTGAATATTTGTTTATTCCTTGGCAACCAAACACAATAGACAAGAATTATGGTAGGGAGGCAATCATCTATCATTTTTGTGACCGCAAGTTGTGAAAGGAGCCAATTGTGTGTTGTTGTTATGATAAGGAGCCAATCATGTGGCATGGCCCACAAAAGTTATTGTTTATAAGTTTTGTGCAACTAGCCAATGGTTTTGCAAGGCACTCCTCAACAATTGGTTATTATACAAAGAGGTAATATGAAACTAAAATTGAAAAATTTTTTCTACCAAATATCGGTGTTGTTGTTCTCACATTAATTTTAAATCGTGACAACACCTTCAAATAATTTAAAAGGTTAAGATACCAATTTGGCAACAAGATGCAAAAAATGATGATTTCATCAAAGATAAAATTGAAAGAATTGACCTTGTTTTAACATGGGTTATATACATGAATGACTAGGTATTATTTGGCCTTTTAGCAATATTGAAGAGTTTTGATAATGTTTTGTTTCGAATGAGTTATTTTCTTAAAGGTCTTCCAATATTGAGGTCTTGTAATGAAGGTGGAGCTTGACAAGACAAAATAGTAGAAGCCTAGTTAGGGAATGCTTCATCTTGCATAAACAATTACATTTTTTTTTGTGTGGATTCATTTTTAAAGTTGTGATTAAAGAAAAAAAAATTCCTTTGGGATTCATTTTTTAAGGTTGTGAACCAAGGTTATATTATATATTTTGTTATTAATCTTTGAGAAACCTACATACATTCTATCACCTCAGCAAAAGCCAAGGAGTAAAACTTTGACAAGCCAAAACTGATTACGACTTTAACAAACTTGGAAAGTTGTTTTATCAAAGCTTACATAACAAACTTATTAATTATTTGCAAAATTTAATCTCCCATATACATTATAAGCATAACATACTATATTGTGTTTGAAGGATGAATGGGAACTTTGTTGGGAACAAGTAGAAAGAACATGCTTCTAGATTATTATTATTTTTTAACACATTGTCTATATACACACAAGGTTATAATATTTAGTGTACTATAGAGGGTGTTGAATAGGCTTGTGTGTAGTTGTGAAGAAATATTAATGTGACCAATGAAATTGCTGAATTTGGCAATTTGAGTTTTTAAAAATTGTTTCAAATGAACTAAAGTTAAATTTGTAATAAGGTTTGGTAGGTTTGTAAACATTTTAGAAGACCGATGAAAATGGTACAAAGGCATCATTATTTTTAATGTTCAACATAAAAGGGTTGTTTGTAGGTTTGAAATTATAAACTAAATCCCAATGGGATTGCTAGATTTGATGGTCTAAATTTTTTTTCTAAAAAGACCCCCACTAGGTTGAAAGAAAAAAATGTAAAGACACACAAGGCCAAAAGGGGTTGAAGCTTGGCACAAGAAAGCCCCCATGACCTAGCAGGGACCAGTTAAAAGTGAATTAAAAATATCTCTAATGGTAAGACTGGGGATTCAATGAAAAAATTGAGTGCTCATCAATGTTGGGTAGTTCTCAATTCTTGAAAGTACTATTGGTACCAATTCTCATATGAAAAAGAGAATCGGTTTGGTTCTTAGTTTTTTTTTCAAAATCTTATACCTTGATCAATTTTTAGATAATCATCAAAATGAGAACTGTCACTTTTCAAGTAGGTTGGTTCTCACCCAAATGAGGTTCTCACCCAAGATCTTTTCAAAAGTAGACTTAAGTATTAACCATAAAGTCACATGAAATAATACATGCATGTTTGTTACTTTAATGGTTCTTGATCCAAATGGTTTTAAAGTTAACCCCATTAACATGTGCAAAGTTTAAACTTAAAGTTCAACTACGCAATGCAAACATGAAGAGCTGTGATATTGTAGTTAATGTTTCCTATGATATTTTAATAATCTTAGGTTCAAACCAATGTTGTACTAGTATATAGGTCATACCATGGATATGTCATTTCTTGTATGACATGGTATGACCCCACCCACATGTTTAGAATTTATCCATGTTGTTCCAAATAAGTCAATTGAACTTATCATGGTTGTTACCTGATCTAATTGGTTGTTCATTTTGCAAAATCATGATTCTTATTAGTATTCTCATTCTTGAGATTTCGTTGTCCCTAGTAAGAGGAAGAAGCTTCGTAATGATACTTCACATAATGCTTCAGTTTAGGGTTAAAATAGCCATAATGAGAATGGGTAGACAATTCTATCTATTTTGAATTTTTATAAACCTATACAAACATGAAAACTAACCTTGAGGGTTTACTTTATAACCTTCATAGGTACCAGGTTTGAGCCTCTGTGATACCTGGTCGGTTTTCAAAATGTTAGGTCTCACTCAAAACGAGAATAGTTGGATTTCAAAATGAAAACTGGAATGAGAACCCACTAAAACCCAACTGATTTCTGATACCTGCCCAACACTGGTACTCATATCTTGTTTGAACATAAGTCTCCTAACATGAAAGCTATTTGGGAGTAGGACATTGTCCATTAGGTGCAGGGACCCTTTGTTGAATGAGAATATGAAAGGCAAGGGAATTTGTCAGAATTTCTTTTCTCACTTATATTAAGTGAACTAACAATTCAATGTGCTGGACTTGCATATTACTTATGCAATTTGTTTGCCCAAACAGATATTAGCATGCATGGTCATATGCAACCTATTCTTATGAAATTGGGCCAGCTAGTAGACTAGCATCCATAAATTGAAGCCTGTAAAAGCATGCATGTTCTGGCCACAAAACCTAAAAATGCTTATATCAATCTCCTTAGAATTTTAAAAACAAAATTGACCTCCAAGTAATTTTCAAAAGTGACCGACTATTTTGTACTTATCCCCAGTATTTCAACATCCCAGGTTGTGATCTAGGATCCATGTGGATCTTCCAGATGGAGCAAAATTGATTCGTGTAGCTGTTTCTTTAAAGATTGATCTTCCAGTTCCAGCAAAATTGATTGGTTTGGCTGCTTCTTTAAAGATTGGCAGCAACCCAAAAGTACAGACCTAAAGCGGTATCACTACCATAGGGGCAAAGATGAGGTGGTGAATGCATCAAACAGAGCAGGTCTACATTAACATAGTGGGTCATACTAGGCCGTTTTTGAGGGCTGCTGTGTAGTACAGTCATGTAGATACATACACACAGCTGCAAGATCGAGGCGGAGAAATGCCTCGAGCTAAGTAAGCATTGCATATGGCAAAGGCAAAGGGTCGGTCATTTGAACAGAGAAAATAACGGAATGCCTGAATATGAATGAATGTCAAGGCTCTTGACCCCACCATCAAACTTCAGATCAGATGGGTAGTATGATTTTGGGCTCTGATTCCCTCTCTTTGTGAGCTTCTCCAATTAAATTAAACCCAATGGCGTTACCAAACTCCCTATGAACCTTGCGAGTAGCAGTGATGAGGAATCATTTGTTGTCATTCTTGACCATGTTATCTCACAATGCCCTAAATACAGGCTTCAAGACAAAACTGTTTCCACCAATCCTATTATTTAGGGACTGAATGCAAATTCTAAAAGCCTCCTCACTTTGTGGCAATGGAGAGGACACCTTATGCATGCGATCAAACGTCAGCCGCAGCGAGTGGGCATTCCAAAAGTGAAATGGCTGCAGAGGTGGGTGTTTAGCTTTTCAAAATGCAGGCATTACTTTTAATTTTTCTTTTTACCACAATGCACGGTGGGTACCCAGCTGGTATGCACTGGGTATCATGGTTAAAAATAAATAAAATAAAAACAAACGCATTGACTTCTATTTTGTGTATAATGCACTTTGGTCATGAGCATTACGGGAATCAGGCCTGCCACCTTGGGTTGCCTCACATGGGCGCTTATTCGGGTAATGCTTGCAGCCTGGGGCATTACCCTACACTTCAAATCACCAGCAACAAATCCCCACTTGAAATCCATTTTACTTTTTGGAATTTAAAAGACAAATGTTTTGTCATTCTCACACCAGTTTTTTCTCATTAATTTGATGATCACTTTTTGGGTGGTTGTCTTATTACTTCCTGCAAATGCTTTCCTAACGAACTGTGAACTTACTTATTATAAAGAGGTCCTGAAGGGAACTTTATCGCACTAGGACGTCACTAGGGCCCCATTGACTGACCACTATGAAACACCAATAAAGAATACATTCTTTCTCCTAACAATTATTAATGGCCCTAGAAGTAACAACAACAATCACATATATCATTCATTCACTCATTGTATGAGCAAATGATCCCATCATGCAGCCCGTCATGGGCAAAGGGCGCTGCAGACGAGATCAAATATGCCTTCAGGCACTCAATGTCTGAAGGACTGGTGGTAGGCCCACAGGGCCAGTTGTTTGTGGAAGCAATTGAATGCCAGGGGTGCATTATACAACCTACAAAACAGAGATGAAAGCCCAAGGAATAAGAATTTCTTTTATGGGGAAATAAACCCAAAAAAGAGGTTGCTATTGCTTTTTTTTTTTGAGACAGATGGTTTGGGCATTGATGATGGAAATAACAAAAGAGTAAGGTAGATGTGCCAAAAAAAAACCAACTTCTGTGGGCCAAAAACCAATGGCCTTTTGAACTAGTCTATTGCACGAAATTTTTCCATTTATGTGCTATTAGAGGACAATATACTGAAATTAAAAACTTAATAAGTATATGAATCTGCCTGACTAGACAAACAAAAGGTGGGAGGAGAGAAACAATGTCCTTTTAGGTTTGAAGGAGACCGGCCACTGGAATGGATGGTTTGTGCAATGTCAAAGATGAAAATATTATGTATGGACAAAAAGGGCGTTGTGATGGTTTGTGCAATGTCAAAGATGACAATTTACATATGGACAAAACGGGAAGGGGGGGGGTTTGTATATAAAATATGATACTTGGTAGTTGAGAAGGGAATGACAGGATCAAGGATCTAGTTGGTCACCCAGTGGTGAGTGATGACAGTTTTTGGTGGCTGTGTCCAAGTCGTCATGTGTGTGTGTGTGTGTGAGAGCGAGAGAGAGAGAGAGAGATATGTGTATGGACAAACCGTCTACAAGTTGGGAAGATAGATTCTAACTTTTTTGGGTTTTCTAGGTGAGTAGCCTCTCTGCCAGAATCGGATTCAAATCTTTATTGTTGGAAATTGAAAAGACGGGAAAAGAAGTTACTTACATTCCAGGAATATACAGTAAACCCTTGAAGCCACTCAAGTTTCAGTGGTAGCTTGTTGACATAGGCCCTTGATCATACTTTTGGTTCATACTACAATTTTATTGGGCTTTTCTTCTTGGCTCCTACCCAAAGCATTTCCTTTGCTTTGTATTGCTATACACTCCAATAGGTAGTAGGGTAAACCAGCCTATGTCTGAACACATAGTGGCTCAGAGGTTGCTGAAATTCAGGGGTGGAGTCGCCTGAATTTGATGTGAAAATGAAAATTATAGCCCTAATATGGGCACACCCATTGCAATTTATAGCATTTAAAAGTAGTAGAATCTGAGTGAGATATGCCCACCCAAATCAAGGCGGGTCAAGAGTGGCAAAAAAAAGTCTTAGGACACATGGCATCTATAAGCAAACAGAACAAGAGTGGTGGATGTACATTACCTATCACATCCCAAACTTGGATGTAGAAATAAGCAAATTCGTTACACAAATGTTCATAATTGGTTTCTGTAGTGTAGATCTATCCAAGCATAAGGGTTAAGATTGGATGGACATGGGTGGCCAAATGTTTGAAGAACCCTAAAGTTGAAAACAGCTGAAATTTATGGGCACTTGCTCATAACAATGTGTTGCAACACCATCCGTTTCAATTGAACCATCATTTTGAATCCACTTGTTTCTATTTTGCAAAGTTTTTGGTCTTTCAATTTCTCTCCACCTCAGGGTGATCACTTGGCTCTTTTGAGCTTTGAACTTTCTAAGCAACTTCTAAGCTTCATGATGTTCCAAGTTTTTTGAGCTTCATGAGAATTTGAACTTTCCAAGGTTTGTGAGATTTGAATGAGATACAATCTTCGTGCCTTTTCACCCTCGTGATGTTTGTTTCTTGATTTCTTGGCCTTACATATTTCTCATGTTCTTCTTCTTGGTTTCATGATCCTCAAGCTTCATGCCTCTTCACCCTTGTGATGTTCATCTTTTCATTTCTTGGCATTACATTAATTTCATGCTCTTCTTCTTACTAGTTTCATGATCCCTATGATTTTATTTTTCTTTTTGTTGCTTGCAGGTATGTTGGGAAATTTGACACCCCCCTAAATTTGATCGTCATCATCTTCTTCTTGATTTTTTATAATTTTTAAAGAGCTTTGACTTCCCCCTTCTTGTGTTTTGTAGGTCTACACAAATCTTTGACTTCCTCCCCTCATGTTTACAACTTTTGGGTAAAAAACTAGGATAGTAAAAAACATGGGTTCGGTCTTCTTCTTATAATCTTAGTTTTTTCCAAAGCTCTTAAAGTTGTGGTCTTCTTCCTGGTTTTTTCGAAAACTCCATGGCTATGGTCTTCTTCTTCACGGTTTTTTCCAAAGCTCACAAAGTCTGGTCTTTTTTTCCTAGTTTTTTTCCAATACTCCATGGCTATGGTCTTCTTTTTCGTGATTGAAACTTCAAAGTTGTGGTCTTGTTCTTCATGGTTTTTTCCAAAGCTCCCAAAGTTGTGTTCTTCTTATTCTTGGTTTTTTTCCAAAATTCCAAGGCTATGGTCTTCTTCTTCCTAGCCAAATCCTTGAAGTCATGGTCTTCGTTTTCATGGTTTTTTCCAAAGTTCCGAAAGTCATCTTCTTATCCCTGGCAGTACCCTCAAAGCCATGGTCTTCTTCTTCCTGGATTTTTCCAAAACTCCCAAAGCTGTTGTCTTCTTCTTGGTTTTTCCCAAAGTTCGATGGCCGTGGTCTTCATGTGAACTTTTGGTTATTAGTCAACTTGCCCATTGTCTTATTCAGCTCCTTGATTATTTGCAATTTTGAAAATTTCAAGCTTTCCCCCCCTACCCCGCCATGTTTTTTGTTTTAATAATTAAAAGTAAGGAGGGTTTAGGGTGGTGTTGTAGAGGGAGATGGAGATGGTTGACAAAGTTTCGGTTTGGGTGGGGAGGGAGAGGGTCAAGGTTAAGGTTTAAGGGGAGAAGGAGAGAGTTATGGTAAAAAAGGTATAGAACATGGCAAGGTGGAGAGGGACCAGATTGTTAAGAGGGTGGAGTGTTGTTAGAACACATCCATTTTCTTGCTTTCTTTTTATTGTTGATTGCCTAGTTATCCACTGGGCTTTTGTTCTGAATCTTAGGTTGACACCTTTGTATCCCAATGGGTGTGCATGGTAGCTTGTTTGGATATATTGGTGGAACCAATTTCTTGTTTAACTTATTGCTACTATAAACTAAGCAACAACAAATTTGGCCTTTGCAATCTTGTTAATTGTCTTTTGAGTTGCTCTCGTTGTTACTCCTTGGGCATATGTTGCCTTCTTAGCTCGCTTTTTCTCCCTCTCCTTAACCCAAGCTTCTCTAATATTGTCTGCAACTATTTCGTCAATGGTTATTTTATTTTATTTTATTTTATTATTAATTTTTTTTGTTGTAGGACATTTAGAGAGTTTGTAGATGTCATGACATGTGATTAAAAATGATCTATTAAGTTTTTTCCATTGTGTGTGTCTTGCAAATAGGTGAAGTAGGGATAACAAGCTACATAAGTGCATCTCCTTTTGCAAGATCTTTTGAGATGGGGGCATCTTGTAATAGTTCGGATGTTGGCTGAACTATGTCGACTACATGGGGAGCTTCTTCAACACAACATTCTTCTTCAACAAGAACATGAGGCTTCTCCACATAATAGTGTTGTTCAAATCCATTTGGATTATTAAATTCTCCGCGTTTTATTTGAAAAACATTAGATATGCTTGCTATGTTCAATAATTCAACAGTTATAGACTGCTATTCATTTTGTTGGTTTTGACCATCTTCTTAAACATGATCATTTGGGTCTCCTGATATGTACCCATCTTCATATGAATGTTCTCCATCCATTGTTGTTGTTTTTATGTAAATTGTTGATGGTTGTGTCCTTTCATCCATTGCTCTAAGATTTAAAGGCCAAATGTTGGTAACCCTAAACCCTGAACTAATGTTATCCTTGGTCAACGATTGGTCTATTACTTTGTCCACCCATGTAGCAAATGTTATTTTGTTTAGTTTTTGGTATATTCTTACAACCATACACTATGAGAAATTGTGTTTGCGACAATTAAACCATCCGATAATTAAAGCTCTAAAACAACTAATATATAACTGCATTGCAACTGTCCCGTGGAAATATGACAAATTAATAAATAAAATTCCATGTTAAAAATAAAAAAGTTGTGTTGTAGTTATAAATTAATTGCAAGATGTATATTTATACAATACGATGTACGCATTGTATATACGACTATAATCAACCATGTTTGACTTTGTTGACAAATTGCATTTTAGTCGCATGTAACAACTACATCACAACTAAGATAAATTTAGTTACTAATCAATGACTACTTTGCAACAAATGTACAGCCTTGAGTAACACATATGATCATGCTACATGTATACATTTCCATCACCCAATATACATGACATTTCAACTTGTTTGCAACTAGTATACAACTATATTTCAACTTAAAATTTGAAATTTAAAAATCTAAAATTTGGGCGAAAATCCCTTAAGCAAATGACATGTGGCACTATATCAACATATCTACCCCAATGCATCAATGACCTTCATGCATTTATGCTTATTGTCAAGAAATTCAAAATGAACTTTTAAAAAATATCTTTTTATTCAAACATTTTGTGTATTTCCTAGTTTTTTGGTGATGTAATTTTCATATCATGTGTTATACTATGATTATTTTTATTTGTTTAATTTAAAACTAAAATTAAAAGGTTGTTATACGTTATATTATTTATTTAAATAATTTGGAGATTGAAGTTTTTTGTTTTTTATTTTGGAGGTTGAAGGTTCTTGTTCTTACTCTTCAAGAGGTTGAAGGCTTTTGTTTTTTCTCTTGAAGGTTGAAGGTTCTTATTCTTATTCTTAGAGAGGTTGAAGGTTTTTTATTTTTCCTCTCATAGGTTGAAGGTTATTATTTTTGTTTTTAAAGATGTTGAAAGCATTTTTTTCTTGGAAGTTGAAGGTTCTTGTTCTTGTTTTTAAAGAAATCGAAGGATTTTGTTTTTGCTCTTAGAGGTTGAAGGTTTTTTTTTTTGCTTTTAGAGCAATTGAAGGTTTTTATATTTACTCTTAGAGGTTAAAGGTTTTTTTTCTTACTTTTAGAGCAGTTGAAGGTTTTTGTTTTTATTCTTGGAGGTTGAAGGTTTTTATTTTTGTTTTTAGAGAAGTTGAAGGTCTTACTTTTAGAGAGGTTGAAGGTTTTTGCTCTTACTTTTGAATGTTGAAAGTTTTTGTTATTTCTTTTGAATGTTGAAGGTTCTTGCTCATACTTTTGGATGTTGAAGGTTTTTACTTTTATTTTTTAATGTTCAAGGTTATTGCTTTTACTTTAAATGTTCAAAGTTCTTACTTTTGGTTTTCAATGTTAAAAATATGTGTTTTTATTAAGGGATATTGAAGGTCCTTACTTTTATTCTTGGATGTTGAAGGTTTTTACTCTTACTCTTAAATGTTGAAAGTTTTTACTTTTGGATGTACATCAAAATTATGTATACAAATTAAGATTTTTTCAAAAGTACCTAAAATTGTAATTCAATTTACTTAATTATAAGCACACTATTTAATTATATTTGCAAGTGTACAAATTATAGTTTAGTTTGTATCAATGTTTTATATGTTGCATTTTAATGACAAATAAGTTGCATGTTAGTGGCAGTATAATTGTAAATTAGTTTTATTTAAGTTGAAGGGATTATTTACGTACTTTTGACATTATAATGTTTTGATATGTTATTGATTTCATTTCACATATGGAATTAAATGTCGTATCATGGTAGATTTTAAATAGATAAGGTGCATTGAAAAAATTGCATGGCTCAAGTTCCATTTCAACAAAAATAGAAGAAAACATTCATTTATGAAACATAATGTTTTAAATGAAAATATTTGATTGTTGTGGGTCATTATTTTTAGGATCTGACCTTTTTAAAAAATAAAGAACAATGATTGTTATATATAGCTTGGGTGTTATGTTTAGATTCATAATTAAACTGTTTTTTGATAATAACATTAAAAAAAAATTTGTAATGTATTTTTCAACATGGAATGCAAATGTATTTAAAGTTTCAAATCCATTTCATGTTTATAAATAATGATGTCCAATGCAATTCAACATTATAATGGTTGTGCGAAGTTTGGAAAAATGCATTGTAAGTTGGAATTTAATTATTTAGTATTACTAAAATCAAATACCATACAATTGCTTGAAACCCAAATTTAAACACCTAGTTACAAATTAGTTACTAAATCTTTTACTTTCATTTCATCTTTAGTTGTTCAATTAGTTGCAAAGGATAGGAACAAAATTCATTACTCAAATGGATGAATGAAATAATTAAAGAATATATTCGTTAAAATAGTTATAAAAGAGTTGTAAAATATAAGTTGCAAAAGATAAGGATATTTAAAATCCATTTGTCAAATGGATGAATGAAATAATAAAAGAATATATTCGTCAAACTAGTTGTAAAATAGTTGTAAATAAGTTGTAAAGGATTGGGATAAAATCCATTCACATCAAATGGATGAATGAAATAATGAAAAAATATATTTGTTGAACTAGTTGTAAAATAATTGTAGATATGTTAAAAAATATATGAATAAATTTTATTCATCAAATGGATGAATGAAATAGTTAAAGATTATATTTGTGAAATTAGTTATAAAATAGTTGTAAATAAGTTGCAAAAGGTATTAACATACGTCATTTGTTGACAAATGGATGAAATGCCACGTTGGCATTTTGTTTGCCACATTGGAATGTGTGTGGGAATATGATGTGGAAATTAGTTGCAAAGAAGTTGCATATAGTTGCATGTGAGTTGCACCATATATATGATATTGTATACAACATAGGGGGTTTGTTATAATTGTTGTAACTTGTTCGATAACATTTAAGGTTGTATAAATACCATGAGTTGTCATTGTTCATTGCAATTGGAAAACCCAATTACAAGCCCAGTTGTAAAACCTTATATTTTTTCATAGTGATAGTTGTATCCATTTCTTTTTTAGATGTTGTTTTGAAAGGCTTGAAGCAAGAGACGTTTAAGGGCTAGAGGGCATGTGAGGTGTGTGAAGGTAATGTTATCATGTCTAACCCAAAATCCATTGCTTGTTTTATGGCTTTTAATATGACATGTGACCCATGACCATCAAGTATCAATAAATGACAATTACTTTGGGAGATACCACCAAGAACTAACCTCTTGAAAAATGAAACTCTTTGAATAGGAAAATTGTCATCTATGCCTTTGTTTGCATTGCCATACAAGTTTTTGATTTGCACTATTTGATGTAGTCATAACACATCTTCTCTCCCCATAAAATGTAGAATCCTGGTAGAATTGTCCATGTAACATTCACTACAAAATTCATAGTTAGCCATTTGTGGGACTTCGGAATAATGTTGTATACTATGTATGACCTTTTTCTAACCAGAACCTTAGCTCTAGCTTGCTTGCCTGCTTGAATCCCAGTTTCCAAATATGGTTTGGTATGTAATTATGTTACTAGTACATGTTTTGTAAATTGTTATAGAAAAAAATGTAGGAGTTTGCAATCAGTCCTTGTGCTTTGCTTACATTTAACCTTTCAGCTTGTTTGATGGTTAGGTGGGGATGTCTATTTTGGAACCATGCCACCATGAGTCACTTGGAACACCATCTCTGAATGGTGTTAGTCTTGTTTAGGTGATTTCTGCAACCTTCAACTTAGGTTGCTATAAGGTTAGACTAAGCCCACATTCCTAGATTGCTAAGGTCCATGTGATTATTGCCACATCCTCCTGCTTTGAAGTACACATGTTGGCCCCATTTTCCCTAATCTAGTTTTACCATTTTGGTGATCAGATAGGGAAGTGAGAAGTATACATTAATGGCGACTTGCCTTTCACAATGAGTGGTTCCCTTGTTCAACAACATCCATTATTTCTTCCAAAGATTGGTCTGTCCATGTCCTTTTTTTTGGTGCTTAAGAATTTTGCCTCACATGGGACGTATGGTGTTAGGATGATGCAAGTTGGTTGGGTCTTTGTTGTGTTAGTGTTATCGATTGATTGGATCTTTGTTGGGTTACTACTACAAGTTGATTAGGTCTTTGCAATGTGTTTGATGTAGGTTAGTGTAAGGTGGCTAGAGCTGGGTAGTGGTGTTAGTGTAGGTTAATTCGGGTTGGGTGATCCAAGCTTTAGGGGCACATTCTCCTTGTCCAATACTGTTGATCGTCACCTATGAAGGACATATGTTTTGTCATTGCATGTCTTCATGTTCCACCAAATCCTCTTGGCCCAAGCCTATAGCAAGTAGGGCCTATGTGTTCTTTGCCCAACAGGGGTATGCATTTATCCTTTTTGTAATCAACCCAAGACCACAAAATTTTTGTCAAATCAAGATAAGATTTAATAGCATATGATGTTAATTTGTCGTTTTTGCTAATAAGATCCCAAAAGTTTGAAAAATCTTCCCACACTAAATTGATGTTAGCTATGGCTATGCAAGCTATAGGAATGAATCACTATGTGTGATTGACCCAAACTATTGGGTATCTTGGCTTTTTTGGTCTTGGTTCTTTGGAATCTATCCGAATGGACTTTTGTATCCAATGGTGATACAATAACTTCTCAAACTTTTCTTTGTAAATCCTATTAATGACCTCGTGATTTATTTTAGGTTTCATATTTGGCTTTGCCTTTATGTTTTGATCTTTTTATTTTTTGTCTTCTGCATTTGCTTTTTGAACTACAATGTTTATTTTATGATCTTCCTTGTTTTACGAACCTTTTTTTGGTTTACACAACTTGTCTGAATTACACACCACAACCCTAAAACTTGTTTTTCGTCCTTTTGCACATATTTCCCCTTTCTTTGTTACTGATTTGCAATTTGTTCTACATTCACACCTTCAATTTGCTAATATGTAATTTGTTCATGTTTCACCACCTCACTTTGATGCTTTGTTTCACTCTTCAAAATCCGTACAAACTCTACCAATGATCCTTCTACCTTTGTAAGACTTTGATCTGCCTCTTGTTCTACTTTGAAGTTTGATTTGCTGGTCTATTTCCCAAACACTCTACACTAGGAATGAAGATTTCTAAAAAACATTGCAAGTTTTCCTTTGCAATACTTGCTAGAGATGACACCCCAAAACATTTGAACTTGATGAACTCATTTTTTTAGAATGAAAGAAGGAAAACTCGGCCTTGGTATGTTTGACATTCTACTCCCTTTTTGGAGGGAATTTAGGAGAACTCGACCTTGGTATGTCTGAATTCTACTCCCTTTTTGGAGGGAATCCAAAACGCAATAATTTGGAGGAGTGTGACAAGGTGTGCTCCTTTAGGGGTTAACATTAATTTCCCTTGTTCGGGGGTTCAAAAATACTATTGTGTTACGGTTGCTAAAACAAGGTATAAATGTTTTGAACTGTGTGCTATTGAACAACCTAAACCCTAAAATCATACAATAACCCTCTCATAACCAAATGCCAAACCCCCAACCCCTAATGAGTTTACACATTTTATGACCACTTATGTGCACCAAAGCGTGCTAGTTGACAACCCATAACCAAACATTAAAAAAAAACACAAGTTAGTGCTCAAACCCATAAATGAACACAAAAGTTCATTCTTTGGATGTATGAAGCCAAATGTCTGAACACTAAAAGTCATGGCCAAGCATGCAATAATAGGGCACTTAGTGAACACACATAGGGCATTTGGTTATGGGTTTTGTTTGGAGACGGGCTGGTTTACCATAATTCTACTAGGTGATTGGTTATATGGCTTCTTTGTCTCCATATTAACTTTCTATTATGTTTACTTACTAGTCCCCATGCTATTTATAAATGGTACCCAGCCTTTATTTCATTTTGTTTTGTACTCGTGATATTTCGCTGAAAGGAAAATTTAAAATTTTAAAGAAGAAATAGATCAATTTGTATGGTTCTTAATAGCCAGAATTCGAAATTGAAAAAAAATCAAAAAATCACCAGAATTGTATATTTGCTTCCAGGAGGTTGCCAAAAATATAGAAGGATTTTTTTTAAAAATTATTTTCATATCTTGTTTATTATAGCCAAGTTTGGCTAAATCCTTCCTCCTGATGATCCCCACTTTTGTTACATCACAAAATTGACCCCAAAAATACACCGAATGCTACAATGTATGTATCTTATTGCCACACAAAATTTTGCTGAATCAAGTCACTTGCTCTATTGTCGTCTAGGTAGAATTTTGTTTTCCTTCATTTCTTGTGCCATTTTGTCTTGAGTGCACATTCAATGATTGACAATCAACTAGCCCAAAGTGATGGGCTCTGCACAGCACCGACACTGGCAAAGTTGGTACAGTTTAAAAAGAAAAATCCTGGTCAGCCTTTTTATTGGCAAAAGTTTCCCCCAAAAAAGGAATTAAATATTTAAAATTAAAAAATGAAGTGTATTTCAAGGGTTCAATCGCCAAAAAATGGGAAAAAAGAGAGTAAAAAACCACCAAATTAGTATATTTGGTTTTCAGTGTGTAGCCAAAAATATAAAAAGGATGATTCAAAATTTGTATTTCATATTTGGTTTATAGCCAGATTTGGCTGAATCTTCCTTTCCACGAACAGCACTTTGGTTGCAAACCAAAATTCCTTTAAAAATAAGAAACAGTGATCCTGGCTGGTGGTACAGGGGCAGATATGTGCAAAAAGGTTGGGAAGGATTTGGCCTGGATTTGGTCATCACCACAATTTGCCACCAGAGTTCTCAAGTAGGGGGTGTCATGTTGTATGTACATTGTATACTAAGTACTTCTGAGATTGCATGATATCTAGCAAGGGCTTCAGGCAAAGATAAAAGGCCAAGGGGACATCTAATCTCCCAATTACCTTACCTTAAGGTCAGTTTCATTATTAAATAATCCTCAAAATAGTGAAAATGAAAATTTGAGAAAATATGAAGTTGACATGTTGAAAATCATCATAATTAGCATAGGCTGCATTCTGAATAATTTCACTACTCATATCACAATATCATAGTAGCTGATGGAAAAAAATATAATTTCAAAATTAGAAAACGAATTCTTTAAAAAAAATAAAATTATTCATTTTGTCAATGTGGAAACTTACTCTAGGCTATGGTAGTTACATCTTTGGGACCAGTGTTTGTTTTAGGATTTTCTGTTTTTAGCTAAAGTGGCAATTAATTCATTGGAAGATGTAGAAAATTGATGATCATCCCTAAGAAGATTTAGCCAAATCTGGCTATAAACCAGAAATAAAGTAAATTAAAAAAAATCTAAATATATGTTTGGCTACACAATGAAAACCACATATATATGAATCTGGCGGTTTTACTCTTTTTTCCCCCTTACTTCTGATTACACAATACCTCACAAAAACACTCTTTTTTGGCCTGAGCTTCTCCTTGACAATTGAGAACACTATTTGAAATAAAGGGTGCATCCTCTGCCACTAGAAACAACCAAACAATTTTTTTTGCCCAATAAGCTACTGAAAAAAATCATGAGGTGTAGTTTATATTGCATTCTTCATCATTGATTTTTGTTTGGTGGCAAATTTTAGCTATTTTGTTAAATGTTTTTGAAAAAAACCTGGGCAAAATGTGTTTAAAAGCTATTTGTTTTTTGGAAATCAAGATTTGTTGTTAAAAACACTGTTTTCACATCCTGCTACGATATTAGACTCTTGAGATTTGCTATATCTGTATCAATGTCACAATCCACAACAATTTTCACCCACTCCAAATCTCGCTCAACATTTGATGTCAAAGAAGAGGGTCTTGAAACTTGAGATGTCATATTAAGTAGAGTGGCATGGGCCAATGGCCCAATTGTGAACATGTTACCCAATTAATTTTTGCTTCCAAAACTTCTTTTTGTAATTTAGTTGAATTTTCAATGACAAAAATTACTCAAATTTCAATATCTCTCACACTATTGTTCTAAAAATAATGAAATCAGCTCCACAAAATACCACTCAACAAAGGCTTTCTAACTACTCAAGAGTTCATCCCAATTTTCTTAAGAATTTTGGTTTTGATTTTGTTGAATTTTCTTTCACAAAATTATTCAATATTCAATAATTCTTGCATGATACGTCTAAACAATACAGAACCACCTTAGTGCACACCTACTCATCATGGGATTTCCAATGATATCAAGTGCTCAAGAGGAAGGCCTGTGATTTGGAAGATCTTAACGTTGTATACAAAACAAACTACCTTCCTTAATATATAGGAAAGTACAAAATTTTAAGGACTCCTATATTTTAGCGCATTGTAAAACCCACTGTCTAAAAAGCAAGAGTGTATTTTAGAGGGTACACCTAGAGTTTTCCTAGGGAAGCTTTGGGTCATGCCAAGAACTTTTGGTGGTCCTTGCCAAAAAATGTAAAGAAATCCTAGTGATCCCACATATTCACATTTCCTAACTATAAATATCCCTCCCTGGTGAACAAGCAAAGCACTATTTAAACACCTATTTTTCAAATTTTATATGGAGAGAGATTTTTACAAGAGGAGATAGAGATGCATTCTTAGTCTTTTTAGATCACATTGCTTTGCATCACAATATGGTTCCTCCACTTGAAGGACAAAAGCATTTGTTACTAAATAAAGGATGCTTGTTGTTTTATGAAAAGGAGGGTCCTCATCACTAAATAAATAAAAGAGAATTTTTTATTTCTTTTTTTGAGAAAGATGGTGTTCTTGGCATGACAAGGGAGCTTGGGGGTGTACCCCCTAAACTACACTCTTGCCATATGGCAAATTCAAAAAATATTTCCCTTGAAATCTAGCTCTTTGGTGCATTTTTTTCACAAAAATCCTTTGTAACTTGTGTTAAATTTTATTTTTGTGGTGTGAAAGTTTGCCTAGAAAAAAAACATCCATGTCCATGCTTGCAAGTCTAACATTTTTTGTTACTAATGGACAAATATTTTTCAATATATAGATAGGGATTGTTCAATCTTCTATTTAATAAGTAGTATGTTCTATTTACCTTTTCAAGTTCAGCATTCAGGTGCTGAATAATGACTATTTTTCAAAATCTACTTTGATAATAAAAACATTTATGAAAAATTGGCAAGAAATATAGGCAACTTCTTTGGTAGGTTCCTAAACCTCTAACACAATGAGACCAATTTAGAAAAAAAATCCTTCCTTCATAATTTCCTTAAATTTCAACATTTCAAACAAAGATTTTTTAAAAATTCAACATTATCAAATATATATTTTTTAAATCCTGAAAAGGTATTAGGGTAGTTATATTTTTAACTAGAAGATCATTGTAATATCTTGCAAGGTACATTGTACTATGCTAAGGGTTCTTTTTAATGTTAATGAAACCTAACATAATTCAAAGGTCTTTTCATACTAGAATATGAAGCAAAAAAAATAATTCACCTTTACTTGTGTTCAATTTAGCATTAGTCTAGGTACTTGTTGCCCCTTATAAACAATCAAAGTTCAACAAGAATCCAGAGGTCTACGGGTGATCTAATTTGCATAGTAGGTAGATATCGAACCTTGGGGAGGCATTAGGGCAACCATGACACCTATTTTACCAAAAAAGAATTATCACCTCCAAAGTGGAAACATTAACTTGGTGCTAGGGTCCACTCAACCATGTTCAATCAACAATATTGAATGCATTTATTTTTATGGTCTTTACTCAGAAGATAAAATTACAAATGTGCATTTGCTAGTTATTAGTCATATTCACTTATGTTTAATGAACAAATGAAATGATTAAGGTCAAATGCAACTTATGATGTCATTTGATTCACGAATAACAAAGACTTTACCTAGTAAATTTCATACCAAAGTACACAAACACTTTAAATTTGTAACTCAAGTGGAAGCCTAATAGATTAATGCACTTGTTTGATGAATCAAATATAGTCGCACGTTCAATTTAATATTATGTGAATGTGAATAGTAATGCATATGACTTTGTTGTTTGACATTTGTATTTTTGCATGCCTTCAAAAGGTTCTATGCAAGGTATGAGGAACCAGTACAGTATTACAATTTAAAATGTTTTATTTATTGATAAATTTAGTTAATGTTGAAAGTGTGGTGGCAAGTGTATAGAATACTTGAAAACATTTTAAAACAATAACACCAATGTTTTTTTCATTTTAAAGATTCCTAAAAATACTTGAAATAATTTTGAATGTAATATTTATGAGCATCTTTCAATACTAATACAAGGTGACTTTTCTTTATCACCATTTCTTCTCAGAGGGCTTTTCATTTTATTCATTGTGTACAAACTAGAGTTGGTTGGTTATGGTTTCTGAGTGATTTTTTAATTTTGTTTTTCCTTGGTTAGGAATGTTCTGTACAAAACACTTGCTTTAGATGAGAATGCTTGTATTGAGTGTTAACACTATTTTTAATGAATTGACATTTGTATGGACAGATTGTGTGTGAAATTTAGAGTTACTCACTCGACTTCTCACAGAAAACCCATTGTATTCTTTTTACTTTATGAAATTGTACAAAATAATATCATCACACATTTTAATGTAGGTTGCCATTAACCTTGAAAGGGCCAATTGTACCCCCATCCAATTAGCAACTTGCACAAATTCCAAGAGTAAAACAATGCCCTTCCACAAGTCTAAATCAAGGAAATTAAACTAGATCCCACCTCTATAGAGCAAGAATGGGATGTTTCCACAATATGCCAAGAGTTTATTGAAGGGATTTTAATAAGTCAAAACAAGAACAAGATTGTTGATGAAAGTATCATTGAGGCATTTGCAAGTCAACTGCCAAACCTTTGTGTGATGGGTCTTTTTGTTTTATTTTGACAAATCCTAGAAAATAATTCGTAATATAGAAACATCTACCAAAAACACTTCTTCACACTAACGTTTCACAATGATTTACGTTCAAAACCACAAAATTCAGAAATTTGAAGAATTGGGCTAAAAAGGTACTAAATGTGAGTATTGGTAGTTCACCATGGCCACAATTGATTTGGACCTTATGCAAAATTTGGAATATTCTAGTTGTTTGAATGAGAAGGCTCAAGTTGGGGGGAGGGGACTTGAGGAGGCTAGAATTGACACTTGGCTTTCACCTGTCATTGAACAATCACATGATCCATCACCTAGCCTATATACCCACCCAAACACAATTTGTGACAAAGATGTGCACCCGGTGTTTATAAAAAGCCCAGCTCGGTCTACTCTACAAAATCAAAAAAGTCACTGAAATCCCTACAGTGACTTCAGTGTGCCATCTGCCATTCCTTGAGTTTTAAAAACAAGGGGAGTGTCACACTGTGGCCTTGCCATTTACATTAAAAAGTATCTTAAGGCAAAAGAGGAAGTATGGAAATTCAAATATTTCACCATGCAAAAATATAATCTTCAAAAAAAATCCTCTCAAAATCCTTCAAGATATCATAACTCTATAACTAATTTCAAGTTTCAACGCAAGCCAAAATATCATCTTTTAAAAATCCTCATATAAAAATAGACCTACTACCTAGGGGTCAAAATCCCTTAAGCTACTATACTCTATAATGAATCTAAACACAATATCCTTGCCTTGGTAGGCAAGCCAACAAAGTGCTTTCAAACAAGTAAATAAATAAAAGAGTGCAGTTGGTTGTAACTTTCCATCACATCTAATAACTTTAAACAACAAAGGGTGCATTTAGAAATAAAATTTATACTTTCAATCGCGAATATTTGCATAGTTGGTGCAGGGCTACAAATGTTCTTTGAGCTTCAGACGGAGAGGAACAATGTGTGAGTTTTCTACCTCCTTTGACTTCTTAAGTGTTTGCTCACCAGCCTATCTACCCTATTTTCTAGGAGTTGAAAATTTTCCCTTTGTTTTCTATATTGGGTAGGGTCCCAGCATCTTCTGGGACTTGTTTTATATGTGTAGGGTAAGCCTGAGGCTGCAAGCTTTGCCTGAATAAGGGGCCTGCACAAGCCACAGCCAAGCATGGGCCCAATTTTGGTAAAGCCCACAACCATGTGCTTTACCGAGTGTAAGACCTGCATTGATTTTTATTTAAAGAAAATTCCCACATTAATTTTTATTTAATTTCCCATGACACCCATCGGGTATCATGAGGAAGAACAAAAAACAGAAGTGGGAATTTTGAAAAGCAAAATGCACACTTAAGATGGCAATACATTTAAGTGGGCCTTTTTTTCATAAAATGCCCATCCTACATGCAGGAATTTTTTTGACCTGGAATGTGCCCTCCAAACTACACTACCAAAATCAGCTCAGGTCTTTTTCCTTCAATGCAAAATGTTTAATGGCAAAATAACTTATAATTGGAAAGGAAATTGAAAACCCAAGAGGCAGCCTTTTTTCTGTGGGAGAAATTAGAGACAGAAAATGTGAAAAATAATTGGATTCTGGGGAGTTTTAATTGCCAAACTAACATAAAGAAGTAATAAAAATGACCAGATTTTTAAAAAGTATTAATTTCAAAGTTTTGAAATCATAGTTTTTAAACATTGCTCTTTTTACCTGAGCTGCTGCTTTCTGCTTCAACTTTTCAAGCTTTCAAGTACTCTGTTGTTATGGACATGTACTTACTACTCATACTCTTGCTACTGTGTTTGTGATGATGAGAATGCTTTTTTTCAAAGAATCTTGAAGGCTAGTACCCTATGGACATGAATGTCATGTTGTAAGTTGCAGCTGATGTTGTCCATGGATTTTGGTGTATATTATTGTAAATCTGGATCGGAAGGCTAACTGACACTTTGCTGTCGTCTTGATTGCTCATTCCATACAACAAACATGATTGAGAATAGTACCTTACATCATGCACACTCCTTGGCAGTGTTTTTTTTTCTCTTTTTCCAATCTTGTGATGTAGTTGAAGTGTTGATCATCCATAAGAAGATTTAGCCAAATTTGGCTATATAAACAAGATGACATATGAAGTTTACGAGATACCAATGGTAAAAAGTTCAAGTTTCCTTCAATAATCTTGACTACCTGCTGGGATCTAACATAGGGTTATATGGAGTGCACAAGAGAAACATCTATTGCATAACTGAAGGATGCACTTGGGCTTCACCATGCTAACCACCATGTGTTTTCAATTAGCATATTGAATATTTATCATCTTCATGGATGTCATTTACAGAAGAGCCATTAGGTGACAAGCTGCTTGTTATACTTTACATTTACTTCATGTCAACTTAAAATAATCTCATTGTATATTTTACTATATCCATACCCAGGGAATGTAAAAGACCTGAAAAAAATTCAGATTAGAAAAGCAAAGCTTCAGATTCATCATGAGACAAAAGACTAGTATAAGATAAATGAGAATACTGTGCAGGAACTGTAAATAAGTCACTCCAATGGATGAATGTCAATATATATTTAGCCAAGAAGAAGTCACACAGATGGATGAATGTCAATATATGAAGTAAGCCTTCTAACTAGTCCGAGAACCAGATAACAAAAATCACCTCCCTCAAGGAGGATATATATTGCACAGTAAATAAGTGGATAGAGGATTAGTAGCCGGAATGAAATTACAGAAAGGAAAGATTGTAACCACAGCAGAAAACAGCACAAGAAAAAGTTCATCTAGGAGAGGATTCCTGCAGCAGCAGCATCAGGACAGAAAACCGCTGTTGCATTCTCACGACCATTTTGATTTGAATGAATGAAAAAAGCTCATCGCAGAACCAGCTGCTGGCCATGCAGGCAGGCAAGGGAAGCAGGTGGCGGCGGCGGTGGCGGTGGGTAGATGGATGAACCAGCTATCATCCATTAAAATACGTCTTCTTCTGTGTGGCTGTCGTCTTCTTCATCTTCTTCTTCTTCAGCGAGTTGCCATCCAAACCAAGTCGTTTTGGCCGCTCCAGTGACAAGCTTCAGCTCCACGAGGAATGTTGAGCGCTGCGAAGGCCGGGTGCTCCGACGCCCACATGCTGGTATCCAAATGGCAGATTGCAACGGCATGGATGATGGAGGAAGAAGAACCAGTGCTGCCTTCTTCTTCTTGGTGCTGCAGCAGAGATGCTTGCACCACTTTGGTACCCGTGACATGGTGACAGTAGTAGAGCTGAGAGGGAAACATCAAGTTATGGCAGATGACGATGTGTTCACCTTCTCGCAAACTGCGTTTGCTGAACTCCAGGATTCTCACAGGGCGGCTGTTGGAGCTGTTGGGAGCGGCGGAAGGAGCCCCAGTGGTAGCGAGAACTTCGACATTGGTGCCAATTTCAGAAGAAACAAAGTCCGCCATTGCTTCTACGGAAGTGGGGCATGCTCTCTCCTCGCCCATGAGTGCTGGACTCTCGCATAGGTACACGGCCGTCCCCATTATGGTCGCCATCTTGCTTCCTTCGTTGATGTTGAAAGTGTGGAGCAGCTGTCGCAGGTTGGGAGTTGTGAGGGACGGGAGGCTTTCCGCTACCACAAACGGTAAGAACGCGCGCTTTGGAATTGGGTCGTGAAGATTCTCCACCAGCTTCATTTGCCCTCCTTTCACCAGTTGATCCTCCAGAAAGAAATCGAATTGGAAATCGTTGATGGTCTTGATACCCATCGCTCGAGGAGCAGCTCCTGCAGCTGGGTGGGGACCATGAAGATGCTGCTGTTGGCTGCTGCTGCTTGTGTAGGGGCCAATGTCAATGTCTTGTTCGCAAATGAGGCCTGCAACTTTGCAGAATGCCGCAGCGGTGGCTGGAAAAATGGCTCCACGAGAGATTGCAGCCGCGAATCGATCTGCAGTTAAGGTACCTTCAACCGGCGACACGGAGCTGCGTAGAATGGGTGGAATGGACACTGTAGATGGCAACAACTGCTGCCAGAAACTACTACTCATGCCGGAGACTTCGTCCTCCACAGCAGTGCGCGGGAGACCCATCACCATGTTGATGGCGCCGATATACAGTACCTACATGATGGGAATCCCAGGAGGAAAAAACATTCGGACGTCAATATAACAGCTTTCAAGTGCTACGTCAACTCGGAAAAAACCTCGGACTACGTGAACACATCATGCAACAAACTAGAGCTCAGAGCAACTTCTTCTACTGAATCATCATCATGAGTCCTCCTCCAAGCAACAAAAGAAACAAAGGTTAGGGACCATCATCATGGGTCCTCCTCCAAGGAGAAAACAAAAAGAGTTAGGTACCAGTTCCCACAATAAAATTCAGTCGTCACATCTCGACAGTAAAGATCTGGATATTACTGCAGCAACATGACCATTATATCCGTCTCTCCAATTGGAGCAAGAAAAAAAAAATCAATCCAAAGCAAGCAAGCAAGGAAAGAGATTTTTAAAAGCTGGGATATATGATCAGAGCTGAGAGAGAGAGAGAGAGGTCTAACCATCACGAGAACAAGAGGTAGCAATGCCACAAATGTCAAACTATTGCTTGCTGCCATGGCTGCTTGCTGCAGCTGCTGTGCACAGCCAACACCAAAAAAAAAACTGTGGAGAAATTAGTAGAACACACACACCCTTAAAGAGCAATCTGAGCTTTTCCCCAAAACAAGATATAAAAAAACCCCAACACCACCACCACCACCCTGCAAAGGTCTGCAACCAAAACTCACGTACCAAGAAACAAAAACTGTGAAGCTTTCTAAAAGAAACTGTGGCTTGCAAGCTTTCAAAAACCAAGAGCACCCAACTTGTGTACTACTAACAAACAAAAAGCTAGGAGACTTGGAAGAGGAGAGAATGGTCCAGTAGTGGTGAGAAGAAGTGAGGAAATGGAGACTGGAGAATGGGTATAAGTAGAGAAGTGGGGTGAGAGAGAGAGTGTGTGTGTGTGTTGGGTGGTGGGGGGGAGGGGGGAGGGGGGCGGGGGTGGGGTTGTGTGGGGGCAGAAGTGGGGATGTGGGGTTTTTACAC
>Ga0116231_10002992_pt1 | contig 35302 bp, 33 predicted proteins | sample S1TSphgellanicum_2_FD_89695 | JGI IMG/M metagenome (GOLD analysis project Ga0116231, IMG submission 89695) | Host-associated microbial communities from peat moss isolated from Minnesota, USA - S1T2_Fd - Sphagnum magellanicum MG | ecosystem: Host-associated > Plants > Peat moss > Unclassified...
CAAAAGTTGCCGAGCTCCGTCACACACAGTCCGGACCGGACCCGGCCCGGCACCCCGTTCTTGACGTCGGCTATCCCGGGTCTCCGTTCCGCGCTAGAATGTCGTAACCTAATTTCCTCCAATTAGACTGGGAACAGGAAATTCCGCCCTCCGATTAGCGCCGGGCCCGGTCGGCCTGAAACCCGAGCTCCGTCAGGGACGTAGTGAATTTATATATAAAATGGGTTTCCAGTGTTTCTGCCATCGTCAAGCTCGTGTTGTCAGCGATTGCAAGCTTAGCATTCTCTGCTGTATGACTTCGTGCATCATCATCATCTGAGTTGACGACCCTCCTTCTTCACGTCCCCAACTTTGCTGCAGCTGCTGCTGTCCTGTGGGATGGTTTGATGAGCTAAAACTCTCTCCAAGAAGCTCAAGCTCTGGTGTACTCAGCCCATGATGATGACCCATGTCCAACAACAAGAGAATTCTAGCCCTTCGCACATCCCACAGGGTCTCTCTCTCTCGGATTTGTTTGTGTCAACAGAAGAATAGGATCCATGAGATAACAGAGAAGAAAATAATCTCCACAACAACAAACACTTTGAAGAAGCAAAAGAGAAAGATAAAGACCTCCACAACAACAACAACAAAGATTCCTGTTCACCTCTTCAGCAAAGATTCTAGGGTTTCGTCAGGGATAAGCCAGGAGCACTGATTCCAAGGTGAGGGAAGAGACCCAGCGCTCTTCTTCCTTTTGTATTCAAGTTCCCCTCCCAGATCATCAAGAAGCGAGAGAGAGACACAGAGACAAAGAGACGGAGACAGAGACAGAGACAGAGGGTTTAGACAGAGAATAAACCCTTCAGCAGCAGCAATGCCGGGGTTCCACTCGCTGCAATGCCTGGCGCCGGTTGCAGATGAGACTGCCGCCGGATCGACCACCGCTAGCGACAGGAGTGGCGGTGAGTGTTTCTCTTTTTCTGATTGTCAAGTCACCCATGAAACGTGTTTTGTTCCTTTGCGAGGTTTTGCACGTCATGGATGTACGGGGGATCAATGTTTGGGAGGATCTTGAGGGGATTTTAGCTTCAGGCACAGGATCTTTAGGTAGATCTTTAGATTCAGGCATAGGATCCTTAGCTGATTGCATCTATGCTGTGTGGAGGGGACAAGCAAGGAGTGTCCAGATTTCTGGAGAAGTTTCTCCCAGTCTGCTTACTTTGAGAGAGTTGGGTCCCCTGTTGTCTTGTTGCAAGAAGACTTAGTGACAATCCCATCTTTGCATGACAGTTTCTTCTCATGATCTCATGATCTTTGCATATGGTTTGGTGAAGTTTCTGAGTGAAAAAAAAGTCCTTCACAAACACATGAAGATGCTCAATTCAATCCACAAGACAGATATGTGTGTGTGTGTGTGTGAGAGAGAGAGAGAGAGAGTATTGTCTTTGTGAGATTCCTCTTAAGAAATGACAGTCTCTGCTCTTTCTGTGCAATGGAAAAACTAACCAGTATTATGGGTTTTTGATGTGAAAATGTAGGGTCAGACTTGGAGACCGGGGCGGCAGCAGCGGGGTACCAGTTACCTGTTCAAGGGATAAGACAAATTGTGGATGCGCCGCCGACACCAGGTCTCTCACTCTCACCCAACAGACAGGAGGTTCTGTTCTTGCAGCGCCGCTCACTACCACCTTTGTCACAGTTGGCACAGCCAGAGCTCAAGCTTGCGGGAATTCGTATTGACCCTCAATACAACACCTGCAGCCGCATGTAGGGTTTCAGAACCCACCCACCTGCCCATCTCTTCTTTGTTGTTGTAACAAGAAGACCTAACAATGGATTTCTCCAATTGGGGATTTGCTACTACTCCAGAGGAGATGGTTTTCTGTAGTGAGTAGAATTGTCTTTATAACAATTGTTCAGATGCCATTTCTGTTCAGGTCATATTATACGAGCATCACCATTCATACACTTCTTCAAGAGGGCATTTTGGGTCAAGAACGCAGAATTTCTGGTCCTCCAGAAGGCTCAAAAATCAACAACGTGAGCTGGTGAGCTTCCTAACCCACAAAGCTTTGTCACTGGAGATTAGGGTTTTGTCCAAGGACCAGTTCCTGGATGTGTAGACATACTGATACTTTTCTGAGTAGTCAACAAGTTGGGTGTTGTCTACAAAGAATGTTGGGTCTTGTGAAAGATATTGGAGTTAGAGTTTCTGTTCAATCATTATGGTGCTTCTAGATTTCATGTTTTTACAGTTGTGAGGTGTAGGGGGTACATAAGTAATTTGAACACAGTACTGAGAGAGGAAGAAAGTTGGTGTTGTTTGACTCTTATCTAGGTCTGGGATATCTTCAATTTAGTCTCGTGTGCAATGTTATTTGTATGAAAGGAATGTTGAGTATCTGCCTACATTTGTTGCTATGATGTGTTTGAAGGTCACCAGATGATCGTCATGTGGCTTTTACCATTCGTGAAGCAGACAAGGTGAAGCAGACTGAACTCTAGGCCTAGAGAAGATCTATAGGAACCTCACTGATTGTTGTAAGAACTGTTTTGAATACATGTGTCAAAAATCTCTTGGAATTTGTCAGGGACTTTTTGACAAACTATGTTTTGTGTACTGGTTTATGTACATTTGCAACAGCTGTGCTCTGTATCGTCTCTGGATGCTTAGTTTGGCCAGTTCTTCCCTTTGTGCATAGATGGCCAAGGAACTTGGGGTGCTACAAGTATATGTCCTGTGATCAACAGGAAACATCACAAAGGATGACAGTAAAAATCTGCTGATTGCCAAACAGAGGGAGGAAATGGCTGTTGCAAATTTAAAGTGTAATATGGTCACTGATGTTCACTATGTGCAGGAGGAGGGCCCTGTCACTTTCCTGAGTCTATGGATTGCAGATGTGAGAACGGGTGATGCTAAGCCACTTATTGGCCCTCCACAATTCGGCCTCAATACCATCTTTGAATCGTAAGTCCTGAGAAATTACAAACTTTGGCCATGAAGTGTGTGCAGAATCAAATATATACCCCTACCCCCAAAACCCCCAACTACTACCCTTTATGTAGGCCTCTCTACGCCTTAGGGTCAGATGCTTGCTTGCATGGGGGGCAAGCTAAATTGAAACTACCCTTAACAAGCTTGTTGCACAGCTTGAATGAGGATGCTCTTGACTTTTTTTTCAAGCTATGCCTCTTTGAGAGTGCTAGCCAGTTACATCATTACTGAATCTTCCTGTTACTTCCAGAAAAAAACAACAGAAACCCAGGACACAGATTTTTGTAGTTGTTTGCCCCCAGGTTTTGAGAAGATTGTTATACTCATCTTCACCCACTAGCCCACCATCCCACATGAGCTTATGAAGTCAGTGGGGAGTAATTGCAGCTGGTCACTGCTATTCATGATTAAGGTGATGGTCTGATACTTTGTGAGTGACACATGGTTACAACTGCACTCATTCTTCTCTTTGTTCATTTTGGTTTGACTGGAACTGACACAATGATTACCTTCAAAGTGTTGTGTTGGGTTTTCTCTCTAATCTCATAGATCTCTACCCATCTGTTTGCTGCCTAACTCAGGAGTAATGCATGATTTTGGTTCCCATAATGATTAATGATGGTAAAAGAATAATTTCATACCTTTCTTGGAAGCAGGTTACAGGGTTTTTAGGGTTACTGGATTGTTTTTGGGGTAGTAGTGCACATAGTTTTGTAGACCATTTGAAACTTTCTCTATGTTTCTTGTTGACTCCCAACAGATATTCTTGGGTTGATGATACCACACTAGTGGTGTGCACGATTCCATCATCAAGGGGTGCACCTCCGAGAAAGCCCTTGACTCCAGCGGGCCCCAAAATACAAGCCAATGAAGAGAAGCTGATTATCCAGAACCGTACATATCAGGACTTGCTCAAGGACAATTACGATTGTGATCTGTTTGACTATTATGCGACCTCACAATTGGTCCTTGTTTCTCTGGATGGAACAACGCGGCTGATTGGCTCCCCAGCCCTCTATACTGATGTGGACCCTTCACCAGACGGAAAGTTCCTTCTTGTTTCTTCCATTCACAGACCTTATTCATTCATTGTCCCAAAGGGTCGCTTCCCAAAGACTGTTGAGGTTTGGAACTGTGATGGCAACTTAGTGAAACGGGTTTGCGACTTGCCACTTGCAGAAGATATACCCATTGCTTTTGACAGTGCCAGAAAAGGTCGACGGTCAATCAACTGGCGATCTGACAAGCCCGCTTCTTTGTATTGGTAAGACACAAAAAGCTTCAAATGGGAAAAGAGATAAATTTTATCTTGTGGTGTATTGTATCCCACAATTTTCCAGATGAGATGTGACCTGTGACTTGCTAATTTTGATTCCTAAAATGAGGATTTGTGGAAATGTAAAAATGGTATTAGGGTGGAAGCACAGGATGAAGGGGACCCAAAAGTTGAGGTGACACCACGGGACATTGTGTACACTGAGGAAGCCAAGTCAGACACACCCCAAATTGTGGCTGCACTTGACCTTCGTTTCAAGTAAAAACTCTCTTAGCTTCAATTTTATCTGGAGGGCTCCTATGTAGTCGTACTATTGTGTAGTATCTGCTTTGGAGGTATATCGGTTCTCAACTATGGTGAATTTGCTCTGTGATACCCATGTTCCCTAATCTGCCAGTTTAGTCATTCTTATACCTGCTGGATGTTGGCTGCACATGTTCAATTGGTTTTGTAACTCGTGTCAACCTGTACACTAAATTCATGCTGGTTTGACTAGAGAGTTCAGACTCTTCACTACTGTTAATGACAGAAAGAACAAGGATGTCCTTCAGTAAAATCAGTTTAGAAACCAATGCAGACTGACCAAGAAGATAGCTTGCTTCTCAGACAATGTAGGTAATGAAGTGTGGTTCTTTCTTCTTGTAGGGGCATCATGTGGGGTGATGAGAGCCTTGCATTAGTTTATGAGGGCTGGTTTAAGACGCGCAAAACCCGCACTTGGATAATATATCCTGGGTCTCCAGAGAAGGAGAAACGATTACTTTTTGATAGGTCATCGGAGGATGTCTATGCTGACCCTGGCTATCCTCTTCGACGACAAACACCTTTCGGGACTTCTGTTATAGCGCAGTTCAAAAATCACACTGGAAGGAAGGCCTTGCTTCTGAGTGGAAAGGGTGCCACACCCGATGGCAACATCCCATTCCTGGACCTCCATGACATGTAAGATGTTAGTATGTACATATCTTACTGCTTTTGCTCAACCAATCTTCATTCTTAATTTCTCACTGTTTCTCTTGTCCGACTTGTTAAAGAATAATTCCTTCAAAAACATGGACAACCCTGCAGAGAGACAGGAGAGAAGGAACGGATATGGCAAAGTGTTAAGGAGAAGTACTACGAAAACATGGCAGCTCTAATCTCTGATCAAGCTGATGGCGATCTGACAGTGGACAAAATCAAGATCCTTATCTCAAAAGAGTCACAAAATGAGCCTCCACAATACTACTTACGGTGTTGGCCTGATCAAAGAGTGACTCAGGTTACCAAGTTTCCACATCCTTACCCACAGCTAACAGACCTCAAGAAGGAGATGATCAGGTATGAGCGGAATGATGGAGTTCAGCTGACAGCAACCTTGTATTTGCCACCTGGTTATGAGCCAGTCCGAGACGGGCCACTACCTATGCTCATGTGGGCGTACCCAGAAGAATTTAAGAGCAAAGATAATGCTAGCCAAATGCGCGGTTCCCAATTTGCTTTTGCTGGTATTGGGTCCACATCTGCTCTCTTATGGTTGGCCCGAGGGTGAGGTTTTTCATCTGCTTTTGTGCCTTGTTTCTTTTGCCTGTTGTATAACATTTTGGAGCTTGATTTTCCTGATTTTAGGCTTCTACCAATCTGACCAATTGTTTGTTTGACTCATAGTCCTTATATTCACGAGTTAAACACAGGATGCATTCTCTTTCAGGTTTGCAATTCTTGATGGCCCCACAATGCCAATAATCGGGGAAGGAGAGGAGGAATCTAATGACCGGTAGGTCAAAAACTTTTGTTCCTGCAGTCCATGAAGTATGATGCATTGGCAATAAATTATGCAAGATAGGAGTAAGTAATCTTGAAATTTGCAGAGTCATGTGCAAAAAGGAGAATGTCTGCACTAGGTCTTGGGGGAAAGGGCATTGATACCAAACACATTGTAGAGTGGGTCTGCTGTGAACTACATGACAGTTATTAGCTTCTAGCAAGGCCTTTTTTTGTTTTCTTCAGCAGAGCCTTGTTGACAATCTGAAGTCCCACAATTTTTCTACTGAAGGGACATGGGCTATTCTTATCTGCCTACTCTTTTGGGTGTTTTTGCAGGTATGTTGAACAGCTGGTGGCAAGTGCACAGGCTGCAGTTGATGAAGTTGTCAAGCGGGGGGTAGGTTCTATGTATTCTCTATGATGAAATCCGGTTTGATGTTGACATGCTCCTTGTCATCCATCCATCATTTTCATCCATCCTAGAGACATCTCTCTGATTGCATCCATGCTATGATAAAATCTGGGTCATTGTAAACATGAGGGTCCTAGACATGCTTATTTCAGCAATGGGGTGTTTTCCATGAGATGTAGGAACCAGACAAAGTGCTTACACAGCTAAGGTGAAGTTTTTTCTTGCTCCTTGAACAGGTTGCTCATCGTGCAAAAATTGCAGTAGGTGGACACTCGTATGGAGCTTTTATGACGGCCAACTTGCTGGTTCATGCATCTGACTTATTCTGTTGTGGAATTGCTCGATCTGGTGCCTATAATCGCACTTTAACTCCTTTTGGTTTTCAGGTGAGCAATCCCCAATCTTCTCAAATAGGCAATATATGTAATGTAATGGTTGTCACCCTTATCAACTTTCTGAAAAAGAATTTATGGACAAAATGGCTGTCTTCCCTTTAACCTTTACAGTGCAAAACTGGAAGCCATTTTATCCTCCTGAGGATTGCTTTTTTTCTTTTTTCCTGTGCTTTGAGATGCTCCCTTAAGTGGTAAATGTAGAAATGTTTGTCTTACCTATTTCGTCTTCGTGTGCTCTTGGTAGGCAGAGGAACGCACTCTTTGGGAGGCACAGAAGACATATATTGATATGAGTCCATTCATGCTTGCTGACCGGATTAAGAAACCCATCCTTTTAATTCATGGTGAAGATGATAACAACTCAGGCACAATGACCATGCAGGTACACAGTTCCTCACACTTGATGTGGTTCTCAGAGCATGATAGTTCTCATTTATTTTGTAGATGAGGAGATGAGGAGCAGGGTGGAAGGGTTGGTGTTTTAGGGTTTTGATGTTTTGGGGAGTGATTTTTTCTCAAATTTGACATTAATGCTGATATTTCATGGGCAGAAGATGGGTTCAAAGACAGGTTTTGATGGGTATGTTGGATTTTTGAGACATACAATGTAACCCAAATTAACTGTTGTGTTACTAATTTGTTGAGACATAAAGTTGGGTTCATAGTTCTAGTTCCAAGTGATCAGATAACAGTATTTTCTGTTTCCTTTGTGTGCAGTCAGAGCGGTTTTTTAGTGCCTTGAAAGGTCATGGGGCACTCTGCAGGCTAGTTCTTCTCCCATTGGAGAGCCATGGCTATCAAGGACGAGAAAGTGTCATGCATTGCTTGTGGGAAATGGACCGTTGGCTACAAAAGTTTTGTGTTGATGCTAAAATAACAGATCCAAAGTTGGATGTTGTAAACTCTGATGAACATGTGATTATTGATGCGAAACAAGGAGGGGCTGAACCTGAGGATGACAATGAAGCAGAGTTGGGTTTAAGAGGACTTAGCCTATTCTCCTCTTTGTAGCATTAATCTTGTAGCTGTCATCTGTAATCCGCGCAGGTGTGCCCGCACCCCTTGGATAAGACGAGAAGTTATTTCTCAGAGCAACCCTCCCTGGTTCCAAACCTAGGAGCGCACTTTCCCGTATGAGCATTCGGTATACATATAGGTTTGGGGAAGAGTTACGAGGTATCTACTTAGGATATCTCCCTAATCTTAATTGGGTATTGACCTCTTAATTATCAAGCCTTTATTGACTTCTATTGAGGTATTCACTTCATGCAGCGTCAAATGCAAAGTACAATGTTCTGTGTCAAAAGAGGTATGCAAAATTATGTCACAAAAACATAACATGTCTTCTGTTGAAAGAGTTGTGTTTCCAGCTATCATGTTAGTTGCCCAGCAAGCTCTTCATGCTTTGAGAATTCAAACTGGTTGTTGAGAGTTGGCAGGCTTATGAAACCCTAAGTGGGCCTTGGTTGCACACTGTGTTCAGGGTGGTCTTCTCAGTATCTCTTGTGACTGGCAAGGTACAATTGCAACCTTTGTAATGGAGTTTGGTGAAACTTTGATCTAATGAAAAAGATTTAGAAACGACCAAAATATGGGTAACAGCAGAGAGACCTTTCCACTGTCGTTGGCCAATAGAAATTGTACTTACTTTGCTGTAAGCCCTTGACTGAACCCTCAAACCCAGAAAGAGTCTCAAACCTGTTCCTTAGCTTGTGGAAAGAACTTTTACAAAATTGGGATCTTCTGGGAGTGGAAGGTCCTGAAATTGGGAATTTTGGGATCTTCTGTGAGTGGAAGGTCCTGGAATTGGGTTCTTCCAGGAGTGCAAGGTCCCTTTCTGCTTTGAAGGGAAATTCTGTCTGCAAAAGTCTTTGGAAGAGTTCTTTAGGGATCAGCTATTTTGGTCACATTTGATTATCTGTAAGAAATAGGTCACGGTATGTATGCTTGTTGGCAGCAGCTCCTTGGCACCATGTAGTCAAGGATCAGTGAGTTTTTTCTGAGTGGTTCTAGTACCGAAAAAACTTGCCCCTAATTTTTGTAGCGTATATACAGCTGACCATTGTCAGGCACAAGAAAGTGCGGATCTTATGAAATGGAAGAAATCTTCTGTGGTGGAAGCTCATACCCTCTGAAAATTAGGGCAGGTTTTTAACAATGGAGAAGGATAGTGCCCTCCCTTGCCCATTCCTTCCTTTTTGGAGCCCCTTCACTCAGGCTACCACCCTCGGGCCTAGGCACCTGAAAACAATGAAGGGCCTCGAGCTCTACCCTTCTCCTATACAGGCGAACAAACAAACAAACAAAGACCTGAACCATGACTAATTGATGGGTCATCAAAATGCAAGGGATCAAGGATAATGTGAGCAAAGTTATCCATTTTATGATCTTCACTATCCAAAGGCACATTCCAATTCCTCTGAAATTTTCAGCTATGATTTAATTTAATTTAATTTTCAGTGAAGAAATCATTCAATATTCAAGAACTTTTGCACTGCAAGTCCAAATGTCATGGAACCAAGCCCATGCACACCTCCCGAGTCCTCGTCGAGAGCTTTCTAAAGACACCAAGAACACAATCTGAAGCACATCCCAGTTTGGTGGATCTCATAACTACAGAACAAAACAAAACAAACTACCTTCCTTCATAGATAGATGAGCTTCACATACCCAGAAAGCACTATCAGAAAATCTCTAGTGTACAGAACCAGAGAGCACTTGCAGAAAATTTCTAGTGTACACTTAAGACACTAGAAATTTTCTCAAGTCTTAAGCGGCATTCAGTCTGGGACGCTTAAGAGAAGACTTTTTTTTTTCCCCACCGAACCTGCCCGTCCAGTTTAACTCTGGTTTCATGTTAAAAAAAAAAAAATAAATAAATAAATAAATAAAAATGATAGCAACGGAACCGGTAAACCGGTTTGTTCGGTTACCTGGTCTCCTCTTTCTCCGTTCTCTCTCCTCTCGTTGTGCCGCTCCTGCGCTGCGCCGCCGCTCCGTCTCTGCTGCTTCCTTCGCAGCGGAAGTTCCTTACACGCTTCGTTTCTCTGACACCCAACTCTCGCTTTTTTCTTCCATTTGTTTCTGTGAGATGGCGTCCTTCTCCAGGAAAGCTTGGATCCTTCTTTTCTTAGCCACATTGCTTTGCATTGTGGCTTTTTCCAACCGGAGCCCTTGTTGTCACGCTTCGGAGACCGCTGAAGAGGGCTCCGATCTGCACAGTTTGAACGACCACCGAGAGGATCCCGATGTCGCGGACTCGAAGGACGAGAATCCTCAAGGTGGGTGGCATTGTTGTGTATGTGTATGTGCTCTGAAAGTCAAGGATTTTCCTTGGCTATGCGGATATGAAAAATGTAGGTGGTTGTTGTTCAAGACGAGATCCGAATTCTCAGGGCTTCAATTCTTTGAAGATGCAATTTTTTTGGGGACCCATTGCGGAGTTTTTTTTTTAAAAAATTTATCGGAGAAACTTGACAATTTTTGGGGGACCCATTGGGGAGTTTTATATTTTATATATTTTTTAGCTGGGGAAATTTGACACTGAGCATTGCCATGAAGCAAAGGGGTAGAAGAATGTGTCTTGTTGTTTCTTCAAGAATAAGAGACAAGATGCATGGATTCTGTATGTAATAAGGAATTAAGAAAACACTTTGGAAGCTGGAAGGCACATTCATTTGTCATTTTACATTCACTAAGTGTCATTTGTGGAATTCAATCTGCACCTGAATAGATAGTGTTCTGACTGACAAGGTTCTCAAAGGAAAAAGGATCTGATCTGGAATCTGCAGGAAATCAAAGAAGAGAATACGGTGATGAATTTGATGAGGAAGAAGAAGAGGATGAGGATTTCTCGGATGACTCTCAAATTGATGAATCTGATGTAGTGGTATTGGGAACTGGCAATTTCACTGCATTCTTGGAAGCCAACACCTATGTTCTAGTAGAGTTCTATGCCCCGTGGTGCGGACATTGTCAAGCATTGATGCCCGAGTGGGCACAAGCAGCTTCAGAGTTGAAAGGAGTAGTCCCACTTGCAAAAGTGGATGCAACGCAACATGATGAGCTTGGGAGTAAGTACGGAGTTCAGGGATACCCCACTATTTTGTTCTTCATCGATGGTGTGAATAAACCCTACAAAGGTCTGCGCACCAGGTCTGTTGTCTCCAAATACTTTTTGTTTTCTGAACTATTTGACTCACATGTATGTATGTGTCAAGCCCTCTCACAGTCACAACCTCTTTCTAGCCCTTGAAAGATTTGAACCCCAGATATCTTTTGGATGTTTCTTGAGTGGCTGAAGTGAACAGCACTGCAGCTGACTAGCAGATCTGGCCAGGATGCTGGAAGCCCTAACTTTTTGCAGCTCTCTCTAATTTGAGCTTAGATGCTTGCATTCTAAGAGCAGCTCCAGCAGTGCTCAGTATGTGACCCTGCAAAAAATATTTCTCACATCCAAGATTAGTTATGTACTTTTTTTTTCCAACCCCACCCATAAAACTAAAACTGGGACTGTAAACAGGTGGGGGAGTACTAATAGCAACCCACCAAATCAAACTATCTAGCCAATCAACAGCAGGTGTTAAGCTCCGCTGTGCCTTTTACCGGCCTCAGCATCTTGTGGAAAATTGCTGGGCCAAAACCATGTTGCTGAGCCAAACTGGGATGTTTTTAACTTTTCTTCATCCACATTTTCTTTTGCTGGGCCACATACTGAGCACCAGTGGAACTGCTTTAAGTATCAGCTCTCTTTCCTATTGCAGCAATAGGGATGAGTGTTGACACAGGTCTACTTGTAGTTTCAACTGTTGACAGTTTGCTGTTGAGTGCTTGTTACAATACTCGTGCACCTGACTCAGCTGTGTTTCTCAACTGGTTTTCAGGGATGAGATTGTGAAGTGGGTTAAGAGCAAAATGGGGCCTACTGTTGTAACTATTTCCTCAACTTCTGAGGCCGAGCCCTTGTTGACATCTGATGCCACCATAGCTGTTGCTTACCTTGAGAATCCAAAGGTAAGCCCTGTATATTTCTAGTCTATATTGAAACAAGGCAGGAATGAAATGTTTTGTGCTTGCTAACTATAACTTAGCAGTTCAATGAGATTTTTTTCTCTTTGTAGAGTGTTGACAATGGGTGGTTCTGGGGTGGAGCAGGGGACAGAGGCAGAGGAGTTAACATTAGCAGCAAGGCAAGAGGAAGCTGTCATGTTTTACATGACCAGCCAAATGGATGTGGCCCAGATGTTTGCCCTAGAATTGGAGAAGAATCCCTCCTTGGTGCTTCTCAAGAAACAACATGAGAAGCGCCTACTGTTTGGTAAAAAATCATACTGAATCTTGAAGTTTGTGTGTATAGTTTCTCACTACATATCATGATGGAATGTGAGTTGAAAACAACAGGGCATAACCTGAAATTTGTGTGCGTATGTGCATATAGATTTAAACATGTAGGTGAAACACTTATGTGTAGGTTCTGGTTGTTTTGCATGCAGATGGGGTGTTTGAAAGAAAGGCGATTCGTGATTTTGTATTTGCGAATAAGCTGCCACTCATCATCAGTTTTAACAAAGAAACCGCGCCACAAATATTTGAGAGTGATATAAAAAAGCAAGTGAGAAATCTATTCTTCTGGCAATAAATGCTGGTTTCGATAATCTTGTGGAAAGGATTCTGCTGACCGTTGATGAAAACAGCTCCAGATTTGGAATGGAATTGCACTCAAATTGTATTGATGTTCTTACTTTTTTTTTATCATGCCAGGTCCTTCTCTTTGCTGTCCACGAAGAGTATGAGAGATTGGGTCCAATGTATGAAGAAGTTTCAAGATCTTTCCGAGGGCAGGTAAAAAAGCTTAATTGGGCCTGAATCCCAATGGTATATATTTTGTTTCCTTTTTCAGCGAATCTGATTTGTCAAATTGCCATCTTTATGATGCCATATGGTTTCTTAACATAGTGGTTCGTCTAAAATGCAGATCATATTCATCCATGTAAATCTAAGTGACACTGAATCAACTGGTATTCTTGATTTTTTTGGCATTTCTGGCGATTCAACTTCAGTAAGGCTTCTTTGTTTCTCTTCGGTCTTTATTGAATTTGGGTTCACTGGGATCATATCTAGAGACAAGAATGAAGAGCCATTCCCTATCTCATTTCTTTTTCCCTCCTTTTGCCACCAATCCTGGTCAATAGTACCTACTATGTTTGTTTGCGGGGGCGAGAATGGGTTGCAGATTATGGCGTTTACTGGGGAGCAACATGGCCCAAAATTTCTCTATGAAGATGAAATCAGCATTGAAGGTTTAAAGGTCTGTTCTGGTTCTGGAAGTGCATGTATGTTGTGAAGTTCTGCTGCAAAATGCCCTTCTAAGGATATAATGTTTATCATCGTTTTTTCTTTTTTCTTAATTTTTCGTTTTCTTTGGATTCATTCCTAAATGAGCAACTCTACAGGCTACCAACAATCACATCTCATACCTTTGTGCAATGATATACTTGGTTTTTTCTTCTATAGACATTTTGCAAAAATTTCTTGGCAAGCAAATTGAAAGCGTACATGAAGTCCCAACCAATACCCCATCAGGTAAGAATTGCAACTCCTTGCTCCTGATTTAACATGCTTGAATGTTCCCCAGTTTCTTGATGCTGGTCCCAGGTTTGCCTCCTGAAGAAGGTGGTTTGCCTTTGATGACCTCCTGGTGTTGATAGCATATAGAGCAATTTACGACAGTCTTGCAGCTCATGAAGTGCTTGTCCTGCCCATTGCTATGGGGACCTTGACTACGTGTTTGCAAAGATTATCTGTAACATTGGTTATTGTTAACATACAAGCTATGGATTTTTTGGGTTCTTTGCAATGACTAGGCTTGTGATAGAGAATTCTTTTTGTCTTAAAAGTAGAGCACTGACAAGATTACTAACGTTTTTAGAGCTTGCTTGCAGAATGATGATGATGTGAAAATTGTGGTGGGGAAGAATTTTGATGACATTGTTCTTGATGAGTCCAAGGATACTCTTCTTGAGGTAAGTTGCAAAATGAAGATGGAACTTGCCATATCCAATTGTCCATCTTATTTCAATCTATTTTCTTCGAAGGCAAAAAAAAGGTCAGAATCTTTTATCTTACTGATCTGTAAGATGCCTGGGAGGCTAAGAGGAAAGTTCCAGATTGTGATGTACTCATAAATATGAATGGAGAATGATATCAGATTTTATATGGGTGATAAGAATCTTCCAAGCCAAGATTCTCAAGAGAAATTTCACAAAAGAACCTAAGGATATCTTCAAAGCCCCATTGACAATTTTGTAGTGAAATTCTCACACTGTGCATCATAAGGCAGCTGGCTTCATTACATGAACAACTGCTGTACCTTTTGTACATACCTGTGAGACACTGATCAATGCAGAAACAGATGGGTTTGGAAACATGTGAGTGCTAGCTAGTAGATGGTTTTATCAGAGGGAAGTTTCCCATTTTCTCTCTCTGTTTTGTAGCTCTATGCGCCCTGGTGTGGTCATTGCCAAGCATTGGAGCCTGTTTACAACAAGCTGGGAAAACGTTTACGTGGAATTGACTCCATTGTCATAGCCAAAATGGATGCCATTGCCAATGAACATCCTCGTGCTAAGGTTAGTACTAAAATCCCATCAAGACAGAATAGGTATGCTGATCAATCATCATATTCAAATTCCATACTAAATAGATATTGATATGCCCTTTTTTTCTTTTTCTTTTTGCTTTTCTCTTTTGACAAATGCTCTCTTGTGAAAAGTGTGTGGTTTCCATTGTATCTGAAAGGGATGGGCTGTTGTCTTTGTGTATCTGCAAGTCGGATGGCTACCCTACCATACTCTTCTTTCCAGCAGGACAAAAAAGCTTCGACCCAGTATGTCACCTTTGTTAACACCTTTTGTCGCTTTTCCAGCTTTTCTGTCTGTTCTTCATTGCTGAAAATGCTCGGGATGCTTGACATGATGATGGATCGAGTGCGTCAGTGACCCATTTCTTGATGCAGGTAACCTTTGATGGAGAAAGGACTGTAAAAGGGTTTTATCAGTTCCTGAAAAGGAATGCAGCCATTCCGTTTTCATTACCAAAACCCAGTCAATCACAACAAAACAGCCCTGCTGCACCTGTCAGTGCAACCATAGAGAAAACAAGCAGTGGAGAGCAACTCAAAGATGAGCTCTAGGGGGGAGGAGCTGCTGCTGCCACCACCACCGCTGCTTTGAAGCTTCACAGTGGTAGAAACACGAGTACTTTACTTAGTCTCTGTATGCTCCCCTTGTAGGAATGGCCGAGTAATATATGTTGGAGATGCTCGCTCTTGAAACAATTTGCGCTGCGACCAAATTACTCCAAAATCTACTCTGGGCTATTCAAGGATTTAGATTTGAAAGATGTTTGCGTTTTTAGTTGTGCTTCTTCCCAGCACGAGATGCCAAGGAAGTGGAAATTCCATGGCGTGTGCACTAGGAAATCTGTCAATTTAAACATTGAAATCCAAAATGGAATATTGCTACATAATTACTGTCACACCTCTTTTAGTCTGCTTTGCAAGGCTTAGTCTGGCAAATGTAAAGTGAGGTTCAAAGTTCAAACCTGTGTTGGGGCAAGAATATAATGATTTATTCATGAATATAGAAGGTGGATTAAAGAATTGTACTCCCCATCTGGTTTTATAGCCAGATTTGGCTAAATCTTATTAAGGACAATCGCCATTTTAAAAGAAAATCTTCCTATGGATGATTTCCACTTAGGCTACATAAAGAAAATCCTACAAAAGGGCCCCTGGTTTAGGGTTTAGGGTTTACTCATTTCCAGATAATAGTGACCTGGGCCAATCATTATCGTTGATCAATAAAAAAGAGTCAGTAAAGTGACCTCCTTTTGGGCCCTTCCTTCCTTCTTTTGTCCTGTAACCCCTCTTCGAATCTCTAAACACTAGTTTGAACTCAGTGCCTAATGCAGAGGTGTGTGTGTATTTGATGGTACATGTTACAAAATTACAATTACAAACTACATTTCCAAAACCTCTATATATAGAACATTCCGCATGTATCCATCGGGACCCTGGCCGCTGAAAATCTTGATGTTTGCACTGCTTGTGCTGTAACCCCTCTTTCAATCTCTAAACATTGGTATTCGCAAAGTAATGAAATTTTTATCAAACATGGGTATGAAATAAAATGTTGGGAACTCAGAATTAAATGCACGAGACTCTGTCTCGAGAATATTTGCAGGTGCAGTTCACATAACGAGAGCAAAGCAGTGATTGGAACAAACTCAGATTTGACCAAATTTGGTGCTGGTTTGAATTTTGGTGTACTTTTTCACTGGTTTTTAAAAAATCTCATCCCCTTGATGATGACCAAATAATTAAGGGTAGGTAAGTACTGGTGTTTGTGTTTTCCTTACTTTTGCAGATATCTCTATTAGTATTAAATTTTCACATGTGAACTTTTTAGGAGCCATGTTTTGTAGTTATGAGATCCACCGAACTAGGATGCTTCAGAACTTGTTCTTGGTGCCTTTCGAAAGCTCTCGATGAGGAGGGGTGCATGGGCTTTGGTTCCATGACGTTTGGACATGAGGTGCAAACACTCTTGAATATTGAATGATTTCTTCACTGAAAAATTAAATTAAATTGTAGCTGAAAATTTCAGAGGAATTGGAATATGCCTTTGGTGTTGTTGGAAAGATCTTGACGAGCAGGATTTAATGGAATTTACTTGGTAAGATTTGGATTCAGAATGTGGGAAATATTGATTTTTTAAGTGATTTCTGCTGCTGAAAATTCAAATAAATTCCAAAAAATCAGGTTTTGGAAGGAAAAATCAGTTCAGAATGTGGTAACACTTGAAGGCTTATGATTCAATTCAATTCAAGCATGATTTCCTTTCATATTTGGCTGTTCAAAAAATCGATACATATATTCATTGCAAAACAATGTTCACATGTTGAGTTTCCCTATTTTGTAATGGGTTCACACTTTGGGCCAATGGCACAGGCTACACTAGTATGTCTGATTATCAAGGGTTATTTGAAAATTTTGAGAACTGGCAGGCAAGTGAATATATACCCGTACTGATATCCTTCGGGCAGCTGTCCCTCATTCTAAGAACCGCCCAACAACGATGAAGTACCGGCCTCCGTTGGGTTGTCAATGACTGTTGGATAATTCACAGAGAATCCGCTCTAAGAACAGCGGGCTTCTTCTATTGACTGCCAAGATGATCGGACAAGCGATACAAAAGCCGTCTGACGACGATTTCTACATGGATGGAGTGGACGTCAATAATATATGTCCCTCTTCTTTCTCTTGCAGCAATAGTCGATGGCAATGAATGATGCTTCAGAACCAGTTTTGTATTTCTGTGAGGAATCGGATCTGATCGCTTCAAGGATCTTCATTCTCTTTGGGAGAGGATCATTGGCTCTCTGCAGGTGACTTTGGTTGGCATGGCTCGTGAGAAGGAAGCGAGTGCAACAGATGTTTCTTTCCAATTAGATTACAGTACTGGTCAGATTGAGGTGAAACGCTGGTCATTGCTGTTTCCCTTGCTGGCTAGTTGGCCTCTCTGATCCCGTTTGACAATGTAGCACTCTGCAGATGTATGAGAGATTTCCATTGGTCAAATTATGCATGTGACAGAGATTCTGTGTGGATGTGTATTGCAGTTTAGGAACCAAATGTGGTTTATGTATTACCCTAGGTTTGGAGGAGAATGGTTTTTCTTCCCCCCTCAAAGCTTATGCTGCATATAACGTTGCTCATTTTTTTTTGGGTTGATGTGGTGTCATTCTGGGAGTGCTTCTCCATATTGCACATTATGGTAGTTGTGATGCAGGATAGATGGCCAAGATCAGCACAAAATGCTGGAAATGAATAATGCCTGGTGGGTACCCTTCATTCGTGCTGGTGTAGGGATTATAAATTCTAGAAACCACAATTTGCCTTATCTGGAGGTGCAATTGCAGAATTGACCTAGGGCATCATGAATTGATATGTTGTACATGTGATTGGCTGCAGGAATTTCACATATGTTCAAGTTCATGGCCTCCTTCGATCATTTCAAGGGAAACAGAATGTTGCCTTCTCTGTTAGGTGAATGAAGTTCTGGATGTTTGCTGGAAATTTTAATAGGGTTCATAGAGCTTCTGGCATAACATCCTGACCATTGGTACTCTTCAATGACAGCTTCTTGTTGAATTTTTCCCCCTAACACCTGATGATGATCATCAATATCACCCTAGCTTTCAGGCTGGCTTGCTGGGTGAAAAGGTCATGTTGACATAAAATCCTACAAAGTTTGGCCTTGCTTGAATAATATCCTTAGTCACAGGTTGAGGTTATTTAAGAATAGGGAAGTGGATGCTGATTTCAAATTGTATGAACCCAGGCACGTTACTGATTTCAATGAGGTCACCTTCCATTTCCTGGAAGTTGTATATGTGCATCTCTCAAACATACGAGCACAGGTAACAACCCTTAAGGTTGGATCCCTGTCAATAACAAAAGGTGTCTACCATCTTGAAGTGTTCTCATTTGGATTTGATTATAGGTCTGTTGTTGAAAGCCTATTGCACTGTAGAGCTAGCTGATCTAACACCGGTATCAAATCTTCCTATTGAGCCCTAATTTATTCTGTCCTTGTTTGATTGTCCTCTGAACATGCAGGAATCTAACTAATTTCCACGGAGGATTTGGATGATAATTTGTTTTGATTCCTATTAGCTGTTTTCCTCCAGGGAGGCAACCCAGCAGCTGCAACACCTGTGAGTACATTGCACTTGGACTGCATGGTGTTGTGACAACTACAACTAATCCTGGTCACTACAATCAGGTGCTAGGTCATCCACCATCACGTTGAGGTGAAGGTTGTCATACTCTTCATCAGCTGCTCCTATTGGACCTCATCTTTCCATAGATGCTCCTGCAGCTTAACTGAGCAGGGTCTACATGTTGACCAGGTGTTAAAATGGATGGTTGAGTATTCTAAACAAGTCAGGTGAGTCTTCATTGCTTTGTTGTTTGAAATTATCAGTCTATGAGCTTCTTATGTCCATGGTTCATTGCAGTGGCATGCAACTTAGGAAGATGACTCAGCACAAGCATTCAATAGATTGATTTGGTGCAAGCTGAATGCAAAACCTAGATGCATGCAGTAGTAAGCAGTAGTACATAACACCGTTCATGTTTTGTTTGAACTTTGATGATCTACAGCAGTATGAGAATCATAAGGAATTCAATTGTCATCAATTCAATGCTGTACACACTAGAGCAACGTTGCATTGCTCTGAATATGTTGCCATGCGTGTGGATGGTGGGGGGAATTTCTTCAGAGAGGCTATCAAGTTTTTGGTGAATGAGGCTTTGTATATTCAACTATTGGTGCTGATCATTACAAGTCCAATAATGGTTAATGAAAGGTCAGCTGTTAGTATGTCCAATTGGGTTTCTTTGGCTTGAAAATCATAAGCAGTACTTCCTTGTGTGTTTTGAATAAATCCCAACATCATTCTCTAAAGAGAATCTTATTCAGCCAACATTATTTGTTTAGCAATTGACCCCATCTCTCTCCACATCTGTTGCTGAACCATTAGATGCTAATGGAGCTCCTATGTGGTTGACAAGGCAAATCATTTTCAAAACTCACTCAAATTCTGCTCCTTTTGTAAAAATGTAAATTGAAAACATTTGGCAGTTTCTCACCACAGCAACTTCCCAGATGCAGGAAGCAAGGTGCTCTCACTATTTTGGTATCTCATAATGGTGACTGCCCAGATACAAAAAGCAAGGGAAGTTTGTTGTTGTGAATCTTTAAATCTGGGACTGAGAGTTAAGCACACACTGTGTTTTTAGATGCCTAAACACTACACTAATTGACAATGCTTTTTGTGCAAACTTTTCTAAAACCTCTTAAGAGGGTACAATGAAATACTAAAGCCACATGCTATTGATAGCAATCTTTGGTAATTATACAGGTCTCATCTCAAATAGAAAGCACATTTGAGAATTTCTTATCATCTTGCCATCCTGATCCAAAACATCATCAGCATGCAAAAGATGCAAAGGTTCTTCAAGATCATTGGTCAACATCTCTGATCAGCCAGGTGTTTGAATGCCCATCAACATGAAACTGTGAATGGAAGTGTACATTGGGATGGGTTAGTAGAGTCAGTTCGCACCTAACAAAGAGCTTCTAAGCTACAGACAGCAAACAAAGTGACTAATACAATCTTTTGTCACTGCCAAAAATACATATGCCAAATCTGCGACACTTAAGATTAACTTTTGCAAACATTTTGCAATTGAAGTGATTCTGAATCCTAACTCCAATGAAGTTAAAGTTGATAGTCCACTATAAGCGTGTGAAAGTTCACCTGACATAACCAGCTACTCTTATCACCATTCTAAAGGATAGAATCCCAACTCCAATTAAGCGAAAGCTCATAGTACACTACTGTGCTTCCTGCTCCATATCAGCGGAGCCTCCAGGATAGGCTAAAACATTAAATGCCTGCACCTCTAGATTTCTGCAAACATGGTTTTTGCAAGCATAAATGAGGCAGTATATGCTTGTGTAAAAGACATGATGGTCTCTTTCTTGAGTGCAAAGTAAGGAAACAGTACATACTTGTTAACCAAATGTGATGATCTCTTTCTTGGGTTCAAAATATGGACCAAAGAAATAGGATATGGTACATGTTCTTTGGAATCTCTGTTTCCGTTTCTGATTTCTCCTTTAACTTGCACCTCTTGCACTACTGAAAAATGGAAGTGCACCACTACTACTACCCTACATACATGTCACTTTTCAGTATGCTGAAGCCACTTTGAAACTGGTCGTAAGCTCTACACAAAGTCTACCCTCTTCTCTCTGTTTTTTGCACTACCTGTACAAAAAGAATAAAGTTGAATGAATGGTAATAGGGAGGGGAGGGACGTAAGGGAGGGATGGGCAGCAGTTTTTAAAGTGGCTTAAGGACCCTCAATGACCCCTGTAAAACTCGAAAAAGCTTTGATAATTTGCTCGTACACTGAAATGCCTTTAAGAAACTCCCGTGCATTGATAAACTGCAAGAGCACCAACATCAGTGTCAGTTGGTCATGAAGTGTTTTTCTCACCAAACAGTCACAATATATCTATATATATACATCACTTCCAAAATACTTCATAACAGAACCTTGCTCACATTCAGTGTGAAACAAACAGGGGCCTTGGGTCTCAAGTCACTTCTCATGAACATACACTGGAATCTTGATTACTGAATGTTTATTGGCCCTTCACTTCAGAGTAGGACCACACATTGATTCTTTTGAGTTTTACTTAGGTCGTGCTATTGATGCTGCAAAAAGGTTACACAATTGCAGAGAGACATGGGAATCTGTTTAGTAGCCCACTGAAATCTAAGTTGAAAAGCAACTCCTAACCAATCTAAAGTTGCAGGGGCCATTACTGTTGAACTGGAATCAAAACTAAGACCAAAACCCTTGTAGTTAGGGGGAGCTGTCATTGAATCAGAATACACTAAGAGCCAGAATTTTCATGGAAACACAACCCTCTAGAAGTGGACAATATAATGAGATGAAGAACCAGAAAAAAATCTCAAGTAGTGATACAAATTGCCAAAAAAAAAAAGTAGAGTAGCAGACCTCATTGTGTTCATGCAACAGAATCGGCGTATTAGAAATTGGTGAGAAACCAAATGCTGGCCATCCTGCAGCTCGGATAAAACGGCCATCTGTAGCTGAAGGAGAGATTTCTGGTGGACTCAGCTTGCCATCTACTTTTGAAACAGCATCTTCAAGCAGTCCCCACCAATGGTTGCTTGAATCAACAGGCGTGACCAAAGCTTGTCCATACAAATTCCCCTTCTGCTCAAACTGGACAATTTTTGACCTTCAGTTAGTCCAGATGTTCAGAACAGTCAAGTGCTCTGTAGAAGAAAAGTAGATGAGAAGACTCTACAAAGAAACCAAGGACCCACAACAGACAAACAAAAACTACCAGGAGGGAAGGCAACAAAAAGGGAGCAGAAAAACAAGGTAAATCAAACCCTCTCAAAAAGCATTTGAGCAATAGAACCCGAAATTGTATGGCTAGTAACAGGTGCAAGACATTTCAACAACATCACCTCAACATGTGCCAAATGCTAACACTCACCATAGGCTTTATCAGCACTCAAAAGTGGCTATATCGTACTTTGGTCAAACAGTGGTAGGCAGGAACATGATCCCTAAAGGAAGCTTTAGCAAATATAAAAGACAAACCACAGAAGAAAAACCAAGGAATTAAACTATACAAAAAGAGAAAATGTGAGCTGAAACAGCTGCCACTTAGGATTCAAAAGACTCTACATTTTGTCAATTTTGAATATAGTGTAGAAGTAGCAGAAATTGAATGAGTAAACTTCACCATAAGACCCATTAGAAAATATACACAACACCATATGAAGCTACCTGACAGAGAGCCTCTTCTCAAGGAGAAGCCATAGCTCACCCTTTGCAACTAGCTCCTCTCAAGAGTGCACTATCCCCACTAGAATACCTATGGATTGAATGTCCACAATTTGTCAAGGAACTATCAAGCATGGTTGCAATTCAGTCCACATGTGAATGTTCAACCCAAACAAGACCAAAAAGGGGTGAAGTTTTGTGTTCCAAGAACTCTCACCTTTTCTTTTCTCTTTCTCCTGTATCACTATTACTGTACTATCAGACCCTTATTATGACTTTAATTTTGACACATATAAGGACCACTCTTAACTATGTTTTCCCCAACTGTTAAAAAACCCAAACTTCACCAGCATTCTCAGAACACATGCAATAGCACTTTTTCCTTCTATTCTGCCAGTACTGCCTAAACATGCTGCATCTATCAAGGCAGTCTTTGTGTGCATTTCCATTTGTTTTGAGATGGCAGAGGGACAGGTTGCAGTACTCACTGACCTTGTAAGTCAAATTGCGACAAGAAGGAGCCCATTCCTCAGCAATTCGCCTCTCAAAGGCCGGCATATCAGTGAAAGGAGGCACCCAAACATCAAAACCAGCCTCTGCCTCTGGAGGTTGCATGTTCCTTACAAATACCTGTTTCACCAACAGAAAAAGATCATCATAAGTATTAAGAACTTCTCCACACTTATCAAAATAAGACAATCTGAGTAAAATTAAGAGATGACCTCATTTCAGATCCTACAACATTTCAGTGAATACAAGAAAGATGAAACCCAACTGTAAGGAACAGAGGAGGGCAATAAAGAGGAGCAGTTTAATCAACAGTGACAGCCACATGCATGTTGAGAGACCTTCAACAGAAAAATATAGTAGTGACTAGCTACCATAACATCCCCACTGCCTCCATCAGCTCCCAGTGGTGGAACAATGTTCATATCACACATTAACCAATGTATTGAGTTTCCACCACAAGACAAACAGTAACAGGAAGACTTGGCCATGATGCTGGCAAGCTCAAACAAAACCTAAAAGAGAAGGAGATGTGTGGCAAAATTAAGAACAGAAAAAGAGAGGGAAAAACAGAAAATAGGAAGAACAGAATGTCTGTTAAGGTAGACCCCCTTGAGAAAAGCCCTGGACATTCTGTGACAAGTTTTCAGCTTCTAGGGCATGTCTCATCCCATGCAGGACAAATGATGGTGCTTGACATCACATAGAAGTTCTTCCAAAGATCTTTTCTTTTCCCTCAAAATTTCTTCCTTGCACTCAAAGCAAACAGCAAATAAACCACCACAACTGCAAATCTGCATACAAATTGAGTGCAGGGACATCTGGCTAAAGGCTCGTACAGTATGAGAGGGGGAGCCAGCCTTGAGATACACTGGATTCACAGTCACAATTCCTCCTTCAGGTTTCAATCCAGCTTTCAACAAATCAAACTGAGAGGCCCGAAATCGAGAGATAGCCTCCATACTTTTCACAAGACTTTCAATTGCACTTTGTTCATAGAGCTTAGAGCCCAAACCAGAGTCCCCCAATGCTTTGATAACCAGTGACCAAGGTGTCCGCTCTCCATGAAAGACACGGTAGTTACTATTGTCACTGGATTCTCCCTCAATTACAGCTACTCCTACATTAAGGGCCTGAAATTCCGTCGAAGTAATCAGTCTTTGAAAGACATCTCCCCCTCCAACTTCTTCATCAGGGACAAAGGTGATGTAGACACTCCGGAGTGGCACAAATCCTTGATCTCGCAGGTTTCGTATTGCTTCTAAGTACTGCATGCCCAAGCATTTTGTGTACTGCATTCCCAGCATCAAAACAAAACAGCACAACAGAACAAATTGTCATTCACCAGGATGCTAGCAGGAGCTGACATGACTAAGAACCTCTACACCACACCATACATGTCCTGCCTCCTTTTAGGAGCTAGGCTCTATAGTTTGGGGCACTGGTCTTCTTGAGGGTTCATTAATCCCAGTAATTTCAGCAGATGAAGGATTGAGACTTCAGATGGTATCTGGTGTAGTAACTCTGGCTTGGCTTACTGAAAAAGCAGTACCCACTGGACTGAAAAACACAAATGGAGAGAAAGCACAATGAGGAGCAAATCTTGCCATAACCAGTCAACAATCAGCTTGTTGTAAGATAACTCTTGCATGCAAACCAATCAGTACAAAGCCTTCTGAATCCATTTCTTGAATGTTCAAAATGCTGGCAATAAATATATTGTATTGATGTACCTGAGCACCTCTGGCAAATATGTCACCACTTTCATCCATGTAGGCAAGAAATGGGTCATAGTTCCACTTTTCCTTGTCCACTGTCACAACATCCATGTGAGAGTTGAGAAGTACTGACTGCAGGAAAGGATTTTCACCCTTCCATGTCAGCACCACCACAGGCTTCTTCTTCACAAACTCCAAGGATTGACCTTCAAGGCCAATTGAATAGGCTTGTTTGAGTAGGAACCGCACAGCATGGCTGTAGTCTGGGTCAGGGCGTGCTGTAGGTATCCGCAAATACTCTCGGAAGCGCTCAACAGCATCATCCTCACTTGTGATCCCTGATACAGTGAAAAGAGAAAATGTTGAACAATCACAAACAAGGTCCCAAGATTGGAAATGGCATGCTTCTTGCATCCCCAAGATCTGCCACTTCCAAGCTCCGTGTTAGGAAACTGAAGTTAACTAGTTTGTGACCACACTGGTTCAGCTCAAATGGAATTAGTAAAGGGTGGTGGCCCACAACACCAGGCCAACTGCAGAATGAGTCATTTATTGTGTGATAGCAGGATCTGGCCACTTCCGAACAAGAATCTCAATCAAGGAATATTGTTTCTTTATCTTTTGAGTTGCAGAGCAACTCCACAACTGGAAAGGATCAAGGTGCTAACCCCAATCCCTTTTCATGCTGAACACTGTCAGTGCTGGACCAGAGTTTTCTCAGATCTGCTAACCATCCAGCAGCACCATGAAACCCCATGGCCATCCCCATCATGATCACTGCATGCTGAAGCCCCAGGACTGCATGATGGAAATGGCAGGTTGGAGTGTATGTGCCAGCATGGGTCTAAATGCCATCGAAATGCCATGGTCATCAAGGTCCATGGGGTCAGGATTGCACATTGTCGGAGAAAGACGGAAGAGAACAAGCGCACCGATTCTACCGTAGAGCATCTTAGGGTTAGGGTGAATCTCGGCTCCCGGCGTTGGCGGAACCCTGGAGCTCGAGGCGAAACCCAACAGCCGCGAGGAAGAACCCGAGACTTCCAGAGACACTGACTGCAGATGAGCAGCGACAACGACCGACAAAAGTGCAAAACAAACCCAACAATATACATATTGTATGTTGGTGAAGAGAGCACCCACCTTCACCACGCTTGATCTTCTTGGGTCGCTTTACTGACGAGCCTTTGAGAACTAATGCTCCAGCTCCAACTCCAGCTGCAGCTGCAGTTGCAGCATAGTTCATTGCCTCCTCTTTGATGAGCTTCACTTTCTCAACTACTCGTTCCTGCCACTTAAGCTTCTCCGGCTCGGGGATCCGTTGGCAATCGTAGCCAATATGGCGCTCCATGCCCTCGACACGGCCGTCGATGATGGCACCGCAGGCATTGCATGTGACCAAGAACCTGCGAGTGCGCTCGTTGCGTTCGCCGTAGGTAGTGTAAAGCTCCCACACGTCGGCTTTGGGTCTTCCACCTCGCTTGGGTTTTTTCTTCTTCTGCTTATCTTCGATGCTTCCAGGCGTTCCCGCTCCGGCTCCCGAGTTGTTCTCATCCTCCTCTCTCTCTCCCTCCACCATCCTCCCGCTCTCTGCTACCGGTAACTCCGAGTCGCTCCCCCCGTGATTCCCCTCGTCAGGTGGGGGCGACAAGTTGGAATCCATCCGAAAGAGTGAGAGATCCAGCTTGCCGTCTTTGCTATAATCCAGGAGAACCTCACTCCTCGCCCTCTTCACTGCTGATTAAAAAAAAAACCTCTTCTCCTCCTCCCTCTCGTGATTCCTTAAGAATCCAGACCCTGTCGTTTTCTTTTCCTCAACCACAACAAACGATCGACGACTGATTACCACATCGAAGAAGCTCAAAAACAACAACAGCAACAGCAGCAAAAGAGAAGACACACGAAAGGGTGGGGGGACCAAAAAAAAAAAACACCCCCAAAAAACCAAAAACAAAACCGGTACAAAAAAAAAAAGCCTTGAGAACTCGCTGCTGACGTACTCCCAAAGAGCAGAAACCTGAAACACCACCGCGGCAGTTGATCCGCAACTGCGACGCACGCAAACCAAAATTTTGCGAGAGGGAGGGAAGAGCGAGACGCAGCACCAAACCCTAAATTTCAAAACCCGCCTTTTTTTCGTGGTTGGTCCATTAGGCTATTATTGCCAAACAAAAGGCTACATGGCGAAACAAACGGACCACGCGGCGAGCCCATTGTGGCAAATCGCCTGCTGGCTTTTGCCAAGTGGCGAGCTGTGAATCGCCACTCTACACAAACCTCAGATGAAGGAAGCTTTTTTTCTTTTTCTATTCTTTTCTCTTTTTTTTCTTTTTTTTCTTTAATTAAAAACAACCGACCGACGGCGCGCCGGAGGGTCCGTGGGAGAGGGTTTCTTATTATTTATTTATTTATGTATTTTTAAAATATTTTTTCGGTTCACGCGAGCGGCGAAATCTGTCGTTACCGTTGTCGCCATCGTTTGTGGTCAGTGGTTATTTTCGTGGCGAAAAGGAGGCACAAAGTCAATTGTCGCCATATTTGGACAACGGGCTTTCCCAGCATGTCGCCAAAAGATAGCATGATTACTAAACTTTTCTACTTTCCTGTCCTCCCTGACCTGTAGCCAAATTTGGCTAAATCCAGACCCACCTAGGTACACTCACAAAATTGGGGGAAAAAAAAAAACACTGATTGTGGGTGGGTTGTTTCAACTTGTTTTGTTTGTTTGTTCTTGAGCTTTTTGTTTTTGAGCTTTAATTTTGTTTTTGTTAGGTTATGGTTTTGCACTTTGTTAGGTTCTTTTTGGAACACTTGAAATACAATTTTTTTTAAATAATTTTAATAATTTAATATATTTTTAAAGGGTTTGTTGATGGTTTTGTTTTGCTTCTGTTGATGGCCTTTTTTTTTCCCTTCTTTTTGTTGTTGTTGTTATAGTTTTATTCTTTGTGATTTGACCCAATAGAATTATTTGTAAAGTGTGGTCAAGGGGTTTTAGTAATGGGTTTGCCTTATACGGCTATTAATGACAAATAGAAAATACACATGTAATGATGGAAAATAATAATAAATCAATTTTTTATTGGAGAGAATATGAAGAGGATGATAATAGCATTGCCAAGGAGAGAGTGTTGAAAGGTGGTCTTTTTCCCTTATATAGTGTTTTTTTTGGGTGTTTTAATAGGTGTGTGTTCCAAAGAAAGTATTGTCAAGGAGAGTGAAGAGAGAGTGTTAAAAGAACTTTTAGTTCATATTTTGTCTCATGTTGTTTTTTTTTTTCCTTGCAAATTATTATTATTATTATCTCTTTTGTTCCTTTGTCTCTTTTTTTTTTCCCCACACATTGCTATTTCTTTAATTATAGCAATCATAGAGAGGTTCATAAGAAAGGCACACAAAATAGCTCAAGTATTTTTTAAATTTTGTTGCATGTTGAATGGATTTTTATTTTAATTTTTTTTTATAGATGAGGATTTTTAAAAAGGGCTTTTTGTTGGGTCTTTTTTATGTTTTAAGGGAAAACAAAATAGAGTATAAACATTCTAGTTTTTTATTGTTTCAAAAGGCATTGTGAAGAGAACGCTATGGAAAAGAGAACTTCAATTATTGTTGAAATTATTTTAAGTGTTGTAGGAAAGCATTGCAAAAGAATGTGTTTCTCAATTTTGGGTTGTGAGATAAAAGGTTTAGATGAATAAAGGGTTGTGTCATTTATTAGTTATGTGTGCACATCATGGATGGGCATGCTTAAGTGTTTGAAAAAAAAACTCCTTATTGCATTTGTAGTTTATGAATGGAAAATCTCAATCTTATAAATTGCTTACTTGATAATGTAAAATCATTCAACTTTTTTTTTTGAAATAAAAGCTTGCAAGTTCATATCATATCATATCATTGTCACACAAGAAAAGAGGATTTAGGTATGAGCCAAAAAGGAAGATCATGAAGGTTCATATTCTTGCACTTAAATAACCAAAAATTTTAAATAGAATGTTTTAATGTTACTAATGCTTAAGAACTTGGAATCAATTGATTTCACTTGAATTTTATCATATTTATGTCTTGTGTAGAATTCATCCACTTAGCACACCTTTTGAAATTAGGATAACCCATTCTAATTGTTGAGTTGCATTTAATGTTGCTAACTTTGTATATATTATTAGCCTAATAATTGAATTAATATTTATACTATCACCTTTTGGTTTAAGAGGATTTTGACTTTTAATGATGAGACTTGCATTGCATCCCTCCTTTTTTTCTCTATTCCACTTCTTCATGATATCTTTAAGAAAGGGTATTGATCCTTTGCTTTAATTAACACTCTTTCTCAAGGGGAAATGAAAGTGAATATCATTTGCATTTATTTATGTCTTGAGAATCAAGGGTTGAGCCATTATGTCATCAGGTACTAACTAAAAGGGCCTTTTTTTTGGTACTTTGCATTGGTGCATATGGCAATAAAGTTTCACAAGTTTATGTCATTATGCCCTTGTCCCATTGTGCTAATTTTTGAAAAGGATGATAAATGATTTACCATATTACCTTTATTCAAGTGTGATAATAAATTAAATTTATTTTTGGAAGTGTTGAATATTTAGATATTTTTAATTATTCTAAATGAAAAAAATTAAGGAAATTATTACCCTTGATGTTGAAGTTTTGGGAATTTGATCAATTTTCTATGGTGCCTGAATTTTCTACCATGCCATTTGATTTTCTTTTCCTAATTTGTAAGGCTTCGGGGGTTGTAAAAAGGAACAACAAGGCCATGCACACATAACACCGTCAAGAGATGGAACATATACAAACTAACCTCAAAACTTAAGAGCTTCTTCTTTCAAGCCATTGTAGAGCAAATATCGAATAATTAACAACATTTCTCTTTTGCTATAATTGGTTGAAAATTATTTCCCCCCTTCTTTGCAAAAAGATGTAATAGAAAGTGTTGTAGGGTCTGGATAATCTACTAATAAAACTACCTATATTTATTGTTGATATGTAATAAATTATTTTTTTTACTACCAAAGTGGATTTTGAAAAATAAAATAATTATTCAACACACAAGTGCCAAACTTCAAGGTGATTGATGATTGCTAATAAGGTCAATTGCATTTTTAAAAATACAATTTAAGAAAGCTAAAAAAATGGCATTATATGCTTTCAAAGTCATTTATGTATCATGGGAGGCTTTCCCCAAGTACCTAAAGATAGCTTACACATAAACATGTGGAATAATTTGGATTAAATACAATTATTATAAATTACTCAAAAACATTCATGTAACGATATTCAATGTTTTCATTATTTTATCATTTTGTAAAGATTTCAAATGCCTTCAAAAATTACATAATCATATACAATAATTATTCAAACATTTGCATAATAATATAATATCTCAAGAATGTTTTCAACCATTATAAAAATTGTAGATTCTAAAATCCATCACCTTCAATAGTTAAACATAGTCTATTGTATCATCCTATCAAGCACTCCTTTTTTTGTGTTGTCTTGCCACATTACTATTTTCATTGCCATTCATTTGCTTGATTTACCGTAAGTAAGGTATTACACATTGTGATGCATTAATCACTAAATAACACAATATGTTCAATTTTTATTATATCTAACCAATGTAAAAGTTCATTTTAACACATATTTTAATGATAAATGGTTAGTGACATCAAATCAACATAGTTGAAATCATTACTAATTGACACAAACTTTTTCTTCAAGAATTGTATTATGTGTATATCATCATGTGTTCTGAACCCTAAGGATGGGGTCATTGTGCCTAGGGAGATCTTCCAATATATGTAATATGGTGTTTATACACAATGGTGACGCCATTCATTTCATATCAACAAAATAAATATTGTATGATAAATTGGTCATGGCTAGGGGAAAAATAAAAAATAAATCTAAATAAATCATCATGTTGTTGTAAAAAAAATTTGTCATGATTACTTTTTTTCATTTTTTAACATCACATTAGTTACAAGGAATCCAAAAGGAATTTCACATTAAATGATGACAAGTTCTAAAAGCTTATCTAAACATTTCAAAATTGTTGCCAAACAAAACCAATAGGATAATGTCGCAACATGATTTTCAATTTTTTTGGAAATCTAATTTTTTATTATAAAAAGTAATAAAATATTCCCCATTTTTTATTTTTTTGACAATTGTGCAATTTTTTCAACAACACAAAAAAAACTTGTCATGGCATGTGTATTTGAATGTTTTCAATCACATTGTCACATTTTGAAATAATTACATGATTTTTTATGTATGATAGGTGCTTTAATCATTTTTGGATAAGATAATTTCATATTTAATTTTGTGTGTTATGGATTGATGACAAAATCATTTAGGGTTGGGTGCACACTTCAAGAGGTGGTAGAGAAAACAAAATGTCAAATGATGAATGTGAATCTTTTTACAACCAAATTAAGATGAATCATTTCATCAAGTTTCTAAGGGCCAAAATCCCTTGAAGTTGTTATATTCTATAATAATTACAACACAATATCCCTACCTTACAAGGCAAGGCCAACAAAAGGGATCAACTTTTAAAGGGTTTTATGGTATTATTATCCTCAAATTTTCAAAGTCCAAAGAAAAAAAATTAAATTTGATGTAAATGTTATTAAAACCAAAAGTTGGTAGGTTTCGGTCCAAGTCATAGGTCAAGTGTTAAGGTCTTTGGACCAAAGGTTCCAAGCCTTATCGAAATCACCATTGGAACTTAACCAAACAACCATCACATTTTCAAATTTGAATTAAAACATGAACCATGGGTGCTATGGTGTTTTAAATTAGTTTAAGTTCTCTATGCAAATAAGCACAACTTTATTTTTAAAATTTTATAAACTTAACTTCACATTTTAAACAAGTTATTGCATTTTGTTGGTTGTACATAATTAATCTTACATAATTTTTATCTTGAATTATGTGCCCTACTTGAACAAACTAATATTACAGTCCAAAAAAATTTATTTAATTGTGTGTAATGGAAATGGAATTGGACTTGATCTTAAATTGGACTGGCGATCATTCACAAGACGAATGAACCAAATTTGGCTACAGGTCAGAGAGTTAGATTTTTTAAAGAATTGTATTGCCTAAATATGGCAACTTCAGATTTTCTCCTTTAAATGTGGCGAATTTTGGATCATTTTTTTCCAAATAAAATAAAATAATAAATCCTGGATTTATTTTGGTCGCCGCGGAGCGAAATTTAGCCCCAAAAAAAAAAAACCACGGCTAGGATCCGGATTGGGTATTGGAGGGCCCGGATTGAAGCATGGGCAGAAGAAATGGAGGGCGCAGATTGAAGCATGGGCAAAGCCGATGGCTTGAACTGGAGGGTCCAGATTAAAGCGTGGGCGTTTTCCGGATGAAGGGAACTGGAGGGTCCAGATTGATGGACGGGCGTAATAGATTGGCGGTGATTGGAGGGTCCAGATTGATGGATGGGTGCAGGTATAGAGGGTCTGGATTGGAACATAGGCCTGAATAGACGGCGGGAATGGAGGGTCCGGATTGAAGAATGGAAGTAATTCGTTGAAATGGAGGGTTCCGATCGAAGGATGGGGCAACAGTGGTAATGAAGGGTCCAGATTGAATGATGGGTGTGTAAGATTGGACGACAGCCTCGGGAACTGGAGAGAGTAAAAGAAAAGGGGAATTTGGAAAGACGACTCCGTGTCAGTCCGTCACCTTGGATCGAAATTAGCCGGGGAATGTGAGAAAGACGAAGGGGCGAAGGGAAAGACGATGCTCCACCGACGAGTGCGGTGGGCCTGTGTGCGTGGGTGAGATTGCACGCCCGTTGCACAGCATCGCCTCGCCGCGCAGTGTGTTGCTTTGTTTTGAGTAACGGATTGTGGGGATTCTGTCTGCGGAGTGTCGTCGGATCGTTGTTTCGGGACGCAGAGGCGATGGCCAGCTTTCCAGAGAATGTTTTCTTGGGAGCAACGGTGAACGGTGAAATACGTAAGTAAAGGAGCTTCATATTCTTTGTTCCAATTTGTTTTCGTCTTTTTGTTGTCTTTCTGTTTTGTTTCTCCTTCGGTCTATTGTTTGTTCCTGGAACACACGAAACAAAGGTAGTTTCTTGAAGATGCGTACGACCTCATGTGTGGAGAATTTCTCATCGAACAGAGTGATTGTTGATCAATGTACAAGAGATCCTGTAGATGTGTTCACATGTAAGAGGGGAACGCATTGTAGGAGAGAGATGCCTTGAAATAGATTAAGAGGTATTATTGTATTAGTCCCTTTTCCTTTGTCTCATGGGCATTTCTCCGTTTCAGCTTCGTCTTTTAGACATCATAATGCGCCTAGCGGAGGAAGCTCAAGTTTTGTGATGACTGTTCTCGTCTGGAAAATTGTCGAGGCTGGAGTTTGTACAGTCTGCCCCGCCAAAATGCCTTTTGAATCTTCCTTTGTTGCGAATAGAGGACTATGTGAGAAGGTCTGTTGATCTATGTATGGCGTTTGTTCTCTGCTTAACTTAGATTCGTTGGCCATTGTTGTTGTTTCCGGAATGGTGTGAATGAAACATTGTCTGATGATAAGCGGCTTTACGAGAATGTCATGTTCTCTGTTGCTTTGAAGTTCTCTTTCCTCGAAAACGAGATTGTAATGTTAGATCGTCGTCCTTGTGATAGGATAAGGATATCACATAGTTCAGCTCTTTTGTGAAAATCGCTATGTAAGTCCTAGCCTCCTGCGGAATCGCAGCTCTGGAGCCGATCTCGAGTCATGAAGCGGAGGCTCAAGGGACCTGATCAGTAGAAGCACAGTCAAACGGCTGGAAGGGCTCTCTGGAAGGCTTCAATCATGGCTTTGAGCAAAACAGAACGCCAAGGGATAGTGATGGGGCAGCATCCAGCCAATTCACCTGAGAGTGATTCTGCTTTCTTTAAAGCTGGAGCTGCTGATGGTTGTGCAGTAGCTTCTTCTATATCAAGCAACTCTTCCTGTAAGCTGGAGTTGCTGATTGGAGACATGGCTATAAGAATTGATGCACCTTTGTCCCACATGGGATCTTATAATCTTTCCATCCCATTACTTACTGGAGGGGCTGTGACTTCTCCCCCAGCTCTATATGACGACAATGTGAAGCCAATCACGGTAGAAGCAGGAGAGGCTGCAAGTCAGGCAGTTACATTTGTACCATTGGTGCAGGATCAGGAGATTGGTGAGGAATTATTGCCTTCCCTTATGCATTTGCAAGAGCTTGAGCACTAGAACCTTTGCACCCTCTTCTACTTACAGTATCTAGCAAAGCTTGTTGCTGAATTCATTGCAGAACAACCTTGACCTAGCTTCAGTACAAATGGTCAAGTAATTTATCATCCAGAATGCAGAAGAGAAATCTCAGATGTTTGACTTAGGGTTTATGAGTTTGTTCTCAAATTTCCACAAAGGGGTTCTATTCTTCCATTTGAGCTTCTGTAATATGGACTCATCTTGGTGCAAGAGTCCATGGGGAAACTCATCTGAGCTACTTGAGGTTGTTTGTTTTTGTATATGTGCACCACCTGCCAATTCATAAATTCATGAGTCTTCTGCAAGATATTCAGTGGGTAGTCATGATAGCTTATACATGCTACTTGTGATGAAGGTGATAGTCTGACACTTTATCAGAAACTCTCAATAAAGTCATGACTGCACTCATTGTCATGTTATCTTCAATTTTTTTGTTTTGGAAATTTCTTTGCAAAAATAGAAATATATTTTTTCCCATTTGGAGATGCTAACTTGTGCTGGCTCCAGCTGTGGCTCCATGCTAGAAGTTTTTATCTAATAGTTGGGACAAGGATACATTCTGAATTTGTTTTGGGAGCTGTCATACTAACTATTCTCTTGTTGTTGGGCAGAGGAACTTGCATCAAGTACTTTTTGGAGCTGCTCGCTCTGCTCAAAATACATCTCAACAGAGGCGTCTGGTCTGGGTTGCACATACATAACAGAGTCTTGTGGACATCAGTTTTGCAAAGATTGTGACACAAACCTTGTGAACAAAATTTGGCAAGGAGCTGAATCTGAGTCAGCATCTTGGGACACTGTCAATACTTTGTTGAAGTGTCCGGTTGACACATAAATTCTCGCATCTTTTCATGCAATGCAGGTCATAAAACAGTATGATGTAAATCCTCTACTTTGCAACAGTGACAGTTTTCAGTTCACTAGCCAAAATTGCCTCACATTTAAATCTTAATTGATTTCACTGTTGAAAGTTGATATGAAGATGAATGAGTGGAGACATGCAACTCTTTGTGCTTGCAGATGTAGTCAGCACTTTACACAGCTGGACATTAAACAAGCAGTGGGCAACTCTGCTTTCCTTCACTTGCAAAATGCTTTAGTAGGTTTGTTCTGCTGTGAATTTGGAGCTGCCTGGAATAAAATTTGCCCTCAATGCAGCACCCAAGATTTTGCAGCCACCTTAGTACCATCAACAGAGTTGGAGTATCTTGGACTGAGAGAAGGTATGCCTGTTTTCCTGGAATGAATCTCTGTACCATGCTGTTTGTGTCCCAGCATTGAGGGTTTCAGGAACTGCTCTATGGTACTAGTACTGGAAAGTGTATATGCGACCATGGAAGCAACTGGACATGAAATTGAACTCCTTGTGTTGTTCCAACCTTGGATGCTGAATTTCAAATGTGTTTGGATAGGATATGTGTCAAACTCTTGACTGCAATTTCTGTTGGAAAGGGCCAGCAAGCTCTTCATCTGCAAGGTCTAAGCATGAAGGTCTTGCTTTTGATGACTTTGGAATCATTTTGCAAGGC
>Ga0116231_10002993_pt1 | contig 35300 bp, 27 predicted proteins | sample S1TSphgellanicum_2_FD_89695 | JGI IMG/M metagenome (GOLD analysis project Ga0116231, IMG submission 89695) | Host-associated microbial communities from peat moss isolated from Minnesota, USA - S1T2_Fd - Sphagnum magellanicum MG | ecosystem: Host-associated > Plants > Peat moss > Unclassified...
ATTTTTTGTTTAACTCTTCCAAAACTTTTTTCATTTTCCCTTTCTCCTTTTTTTTTTTTTTTGTGTTTTCCCATTGTCCTTCAATTTCTTCCCAAATCTCCACCCCCCCCCCCCCCCCCCCCCAAAGTTTTCTAAGCTTTGCCCAATGTCACCATAATTTTCATCACAATGTTTGACATCACATAACATAAGAATGAAAATGAAAGAAACCTTGTTGATTGAATTTCTTTTGTTATCGAACTTCTGAGTAATACTATGAAGCCCAAAACTTCAAATAAATATTTTTATTTTCAAAATCCACTTTGACAGTGAAAATAATAATTTATGAAATTTCAACAAAATATGTAGGTAGGTTCTTTGGCAGATTCTTTTTACTCTGAACCTGAAACATAATGAAACCTTTTAGTACAACATTGTTGAGTACTTTTTTTTGCAAAAGTGATGAGACATAATGAGGAGACATAATGGTATACCAAATTATAGTACATAGAAATGTTGTCAACTATTGGATACCTGCTCCCCAACGGTGGATTGCCTTGGAGCAAAAAGCTCTTGAGTTTCCATCATTTAAAAAGAAATTCCTTCCCCTGTAATTTCCTTAAATTTCATCATTTTAAACAAATAGTTTCTACAAAGATTTGCCCTTTCCAAAAACAATTTAATTGCTGCCAAACCTGAAAAGGTACTACAGTACATGATTTGAAGATCACATGAGGGTAGTCAGAACCAAATGCCACAAAACCCAGAGGTGGTTTCAAAGGTTCTTGAGTGTCACAACCAAAAAAACCTATGACCTTCGAGTTGATGTGACTCAGAGATTCTTCCATACTTTGTGAATATTAATTTCCTCTAAGATTAGCCCTGTAAAGCTAGGTGGGATTGTATCTTGGACGGTCACCTATCCCAAGCCCATTCTCAGCCTCCCAAACTTTGCTACACTTTCGGAAATTAGTCTAAAAGACTATCAATTTCATTCAATATGTGGTCCAATTCAGAATTTTGTTTGCTAGCAGAATTTTTCTACTTTATGAAGTTTAAACTGTGGTTTTTCATGTAACTTCTGTTTTTTCAGGAAAATTTTGCCACTTTTGTAAAATTAAAAAATTGAGAGAAAAACTACTCCCGTTTGTTCAAATCATATACCTATGTACCATGTACAGCCAAGAATTTTGCAATTGGCCCACTAAAGCATCCCACCTATTTTATTGGTGTCTTGAGTAATATAGTGAATTGAATCCAAATTAAATTCTACAGAGATGTTAAACCCTAAGTGCTTGTGGTAGTTTTACACCCTAACTATGGTCAATCCTAACTGGTATTTGGTTCTACTTAGAGAGCGTCTCATGTGGTGGCCATATCCTCTAGGCGCTGGGGTTTGAACTTTGGACTTTGATGTCTCTCTGGAGATGCCTTCCTTACAGACTCCAATGGAGCTGAGCTTGGAGGCTAGAGGCCTTGGACTGTGGATCCATCTGCATGTGCAACCTCATTAGAGTGCGTGCATGTGTACGGTAATTGATGCATAGTTACACAATCTCCTAGATTTCGTATTTCATGACGAAAGGAGAGTCTGTCCAAACAGATATGACCGTAGACATTGTTGAAGTCGGTTGCACTATCTTGTCAACTTGGTTGTTTCCAGTGAAGTGATGTCATGCAAACGTGTGTACAAATCATGCTTCCAACTGTAACTTTGATTCTCATTAATTAGTTGCCTAGATAGCGAAGCAGGACGCTACGGCCCGCTTTAGTCTAGGAGTCAGGGAAAAAAAAACTTGGAGCCAACTTTGAGCATTTTTGGGTCGCAAATTGGCCCCAAGTTACTAATAAATGCTAGAACATTGACGTCAGGATATTAATAAATGCTGGAACATTGGCCCCAAGGGTGGCAAATTGGCCTCCCAGATTTGATGGAATCCTTTTTTCAGCCTTGGGGCCAATACAAGGCCATAAAGTTCAGCGTTTATTGTAACTTGGGGCGGATTGAAATTTTTTTTTTCTATTTCAGCATTGACTCCTAGTGTAAAACGGGCCTAAATAATGATCAAGAACTTTGAGGGCCCAATTCCGCCAAGTTCAAATTTGCATGATTGCCCAAAATTCAGATACAAAACTTGGTGAGCGTAAAACATTCTGCGTTTTGCTGCAGTGCAAATGGAGGGTGCCAATAATACATAATAAGTCACCAGGCATTTCAAAAAGAGAAATGCTTCTAGAGGCCCACATTTTGGTTTTCAATGCCTGCAATACTTTTTCATTTTCAATCATGATACCTGGTGAGTAGAAAATTTAGAAAGTAAAACTGTGTTGCATTTTACATCATGCAACGGCCTCGGGCCGGGGTGTTCTGAAAATAATGGGCCTGTGGCCTCTAGCTTCAGAGGCCCCTTATTTCAGGAACGCCCCAGCCCTTGGCCATTACCTACATGTAAGGACATGGAAGCGAGCATAGTGCGGCTCACCAGGAACTGTGCCCCCAGAAATTACATGAAGGGTAAAGCCTGCCTCTAAGGGCTTTACAGGTGCAAAAAGCACCATGGTTTTTTATAAAATAGTTTTACCTGGAAGGTACCCACTGGATATCCACCGGTTACCACTGGAAAGATTTTTGAAAAGTGTAATGCTCGCCTCTGGGTATTACACTTTTCGGAATGCCCACCGGCCAGCTATTACGGTATGTAGGGCTGCCTACAGCTACAGTAAAAACTTTGCGTGACGAAAGTACTCAAGGTAGGTACCTACATGCGGTGGTGACTGTCCCTTTTGTCTTGAAAGTGGGGGCGTTGCTGGTGCGAAAGTCCAGACAAGTGTCGAAATGGCAGGTTGATCATTGTCAGTGGAGAGGGTGCAAATAAGTGGTATATGATCCTCTAGGCTCTGGCCTCTCGCTCTGTTCTAAGCTCTATCTGTAATTCTCGGTAGAAATGAAATCTCGTTGTTGGTATGTGGGGCCAGAGCAAACCGGCACCCACCTGCGAACTATATACACTGGATACCTGGCTATGAGCAGGGTACCGCCTGAGGAGCAGGGCATTACAGAAAGAAGCGCTCGCCCCAGGTTCAGCCGCGGGGGGAGAGCAAACCCGCACAGGCCAAGGCTCTTTGACCCCCCACATTGGGACCATCGTAAAAGCCCCCAAACCCATCTGTGGGGTCAATTCGTCGTGGCCACCAGCACCCACTAGTGCACTCTGCACACTGGATGCTTGTAATGAGTCTGAGGAGTTAAATACCTGTCATTGAGCTTTGTTCGACACGCAGAGTGGCCGACACTGCATTAAAATGTTTTGTCAGACATGTCTTAACTTTTGTGGGGGAGTAGGGACTGTGCATAACAACTTGGAACCTAGGCTAACTCCACGCACTGGATAGAGCTCATGAGGTCGGGGAGGTGTTTAGTGTCTCCCATTGTGACCGAACCTCAACTCAACTGAGTTAATATTTTATTCACTTGGTAACCCATTATGTAGGAAGTAGGAGCAATATAAGTAGATAAGTCGGGGAATGGGGCCACAGTGAACCAGCACCCACAAGCGCACCATGAAGGATGGATGGTAAGTGGTCAGGAGAGTTTTCTGTTGGGTTCCAGTTCCCTAGCTAACCATGGTGGTTAACTCAGTTGCTACCTACCTACTAACAACTCACAAACAGGATGTTAGTGGTAGGTAGTAGTAAAAAACAGCCCTTGCTTATTATAAACCATCTACTTACCTAGTACTTACCTATTTTCCTACCTATCCACCTATATATGAGACCTATTTCTTATGTAATTGGTAACCAAGGTGAAACCATATAATAACTCAGTTGAGGTTCATCCAGAACTTAGTAATAACAGGCATTCAGTGGATGGTGCGCTGGTGAGTGATGGTTTACTGGGGCTGGGGAATTGGTGACTACTGGGTAAATAGATGGTTTATATATTGGTAAGGGTTGTTTTTTATTCCATACTTACTAACAACTCAATTTGGGTGTTAGTAAGTAGGTAGTAAAGAAAGGCAACTGAGCTAAGCACCGTGGTTAGTGAGGAACTGGAACTGTGGACCCCCATACTTAATATTCGGGTCCATACTTCATGATGCACTGGTGCGTGCAGGTTCCATCTGGCCGTTATCTGCAGCCATATCCTAAGCTCTTCTGGCTCTAGGGTTCTGTGAACTCTGTAATTGCGATCTTAGGTGAAGGGGAATCGACTCAGGTCAGGAGTCATTTCAGGGAACTGGGAAAACGACTGTCATAGTCACATTCTATCCTCACATTTTGGGACCTAGAGACGGTAAAACAATTGGCCCCACCCCAACAAAAGGGCCCTGCGCTAGTTGTCTCTTAGACAACTCCGCCCACTGTAAAAGCAGATGTGGACGTCTGTAAGTATGTGCCTGTACAACAGTAATGTCGTCAGATATAAAGCTTTATAAACCAGTGTTGTGCAGGCAGATTGTTTTTATATATCCTAGGGTAAGGATATATATAATACTTTAATTTATTTACCCAATGAGTAAGGGTATATTATGATTTTTTTTCCCTTAGGGTAGGGTCCAAGTAAAAAATATACATAATTTTATTTAGAAGGGTAAGGTCAAGGTATCCTCTATCATCATATACCCATGGCTAGGGTAAATAAAGGTTTATTTTACTTAATAAAAAAGGGGAATTTTTTTCACACTTTGGAACTTATTTAGACATCTTTCATAGGCCTAAATCTAGCGAGACAATGCACACATGTGATGTCAAATTACAATAAGAAAATTGCATAAAAATATTTTAATTTTTTATTCATAAACATACATAAAAATGAGAGACCATTGATGTCAAGTTGAACAACATGCCACTTGCTTTAAAAAATCGAAATTCACCATATCAACAAGCTCAACATAATGATTTAATTGGTTTTCAAATTCAAATTTCAGCCTAGGGTTCAACAACAATGAGAGCACACACATAACTCATTACATTCTTTCTCAATACTAAACACCTTGCACTATGATTACACATAAGAGTGACCGAAATTTTAGGGTTTAGGTGAAACTTTCCCTAACTAGATTTACCCAATTTTAAAAACATACTTAGCTTTAAGAAAAGGTAATTTTGAAATATATCTAGGGTTATGAAATGAGTATATTTTTTTCAAATTTATATATCCTTGAATATGTATTTGATTAGTGTATATTGATTTTGAAAAAAAAAAAGGTAAAATAAATAATATATCTTATCCATACTCAATGGGTATATATGGGTAAATGATATACCCGCACAACACCGTTATAAACCCACATCTTCACTGCAAAGAATGCAAATCTTATGGGCCATTCACAATTTCATCCTCCAACTAAACTCTTGGGGACCAAAAATCTGTGGCCGAGTTATTGACAATCAACAGCACAAATTTTGTGTATGCCTAGGTGGAAGTTGGTCACCGAAACATTGTGACCCCTGTGCACTAGTTATATGGCAACTGTTGACGTTGATTCTCATTGAAGTGTACCCAAAGTTCCATAATTAAATATATAAACTTGTGGCATTAGTAAGATGTGTTGCAAAAATAGTTTGTGGTTATGGTATCCTGATTCATATCCATGTGGATAAGGATGTTTTATTGTTTTGATTCAAGTAATTTTTGTAAAAAATATAGAAAATAGTATGGGGGAAAGAATAAAACACAACAAATTATTGGCATTATACAATTCATTTTTTGGATTTACTTTGAATTAAATTTGAGCTTTTGAAAGTTGATTATATATCATCTTATCATAAAGCTAGGATGAGTTGATTAATGTGTTGATTCTTCTTGCTAATGAAACTTTTTAAACTTATTTTCCAACTTAGTAGCAAAGATTGAATAACTTATGTTGCACAAATGTTCATCTAAAATATTTCACCCAAGAGAAACCTTACACCATATATAAAACCAGGTTTGTCTATGGTGGTCACTATATGGTGTCACAAGAAGACCTAAAATTTGAAAATATGCATTTTATTTATAGATTCTTTTTTTTAATTATTTTATTTTTATACATGAAAATGAAAATTAGTATTATAATTTTTTCAATTCAGTAAGTATATTGTTAATAAATGAAACTTAAAAATCCACATGTGAACAATGTACTTGTATACATGCCATGTACTTCACTTGGTCACTTTTTGTTCACATTTTCAATTTTGAATTCATTGTAGTGAATTTTCATGAAATTCACTACAAAATGAATGAAACGTTGACTGAATTGGGCCAGCCATTTTTTCTTGGCGAAAAATCGCCAAAGGGCGACACTGCCTCAAATTTTCAACGGAAACTCTCCTTTTTCTAAAAAATAATTCGCCAAACTTAGCCCCGCTCGGGGTAAGGGGGGCCCTGTCGCCACAAGGCTGTCTACTGGAATAATCCTGTACAAAAGTGTCGCCAGTTAATGCGAAATCTGACTGAATATGTTTGGGGACTCTCGCCAGTGTCGCTACAGTACAAAAATGACCAAAAAAAGGACTGAATTGGGCCCATATTTCCTTGTAGGGACAGTACCGTACCCAGGCTTCTTAGTCGTATGCTTGGGGGATTGCATGAAGTATGGAATGTTATGAGCTCACTGTAGAGAATGATCTAGCTGCATATAAACTTTATAAGGCATTTTGCAGCCCTGGAGCTTCACTTAGAATGTGACACACTGTGGACTTTTCACCGAGACAGATCTCTTGTACAGAAGAGTGACGATGCAGAAGACTTTTTCGAACGACCGTACAGCCTTCGAACTGCGTAATATGCTGTGGACTTGGGCACTATTCTTCAGGTGAATTTTGCAAGTCTACAATAGGGGGGGTGGGGGGGGTCGTGGTGAACATGCAGGAATCAGTTGAAATGCATACAAGTATTCAAATTTTGCACAACGCACACAATTGAGATTTCACATGTGAGATAACAATAACTACAGGACTACCCAACTTGAGAGATTTCATAGTTTTTCAGTGGGTTCCCCATCCCCTTCCACACACCCACTAGATCTCAACAGTTTAACTTTTTGCACTTTCACCCACAAGTGGCGGCCATGAAACTGGTTATTGACAATTCACGGCCACAGTGAACCAGCACCCACCAGGGCACCACCCACTAGATGCCCTATTACAAAATTGGGCTTACTGTTGGTGGCTGGTAGAAGGATTGGGTTCTGACCAGTGTTGGGCGGTTCTCACTTTTCTCGAGAACCGTCAGTTCTGGTTCTTTATGCCTCTATGTGAGAGCTGGGTTGGTTCTTGATTTTTCTAGAAATTAGTGTTGGAGAGAACTGACCCAGTTTTAAATATACTCGCAGGTTCTCACAAATCCAGTTCTCAATTTATTTTTTAAAATCATAAAAAATAAGGAATTAAAAGAAATCTTACCTAGTGGAGTTTTTTGTAAAGTGACCCTGCTTTGACCCTGATTGCGGCCCTTCTTTCATTCCCTAACCCTCTTTCAAGCTCTAAGCTCATTGTTGTTATGTAATGATTTTTTTTTAAATATGGGTATAAAATGTTGAAACTTAGAATTTAATGCACATGGCTTGAAAACATTTATAGATGTAGTACAACCAACATCAACAATGAACAATAATGATTAGTTGAAGGCAATCGAGAGAAAACAAACATCATGAAATTTAGAATTTGAGTTCCCATCGAGCTTCATTTAAGTCCATTGTATTTTTTTCACTAGGTTTTAGAAATCTCATCCTCTTTATGATTTTATGACTGTTTTTTCTTTATTTTGTGGAAAACTCTGCTACCTATTGGGATGAGAATCGAAACCTAGGTTTAGCCCATATGGGAATCCGAATCTCAACTATTTTTTAAAAATATGAGAATGTCACCAACAATTCCCAAAAATAATATTAAATATGGACACATTGTGTCTAATGAAGGAAGGGAATGATGGTGGATATACACAACACATCAATGTGCAAATAATCAAACTTGACAAATGATTAAAAAATGAGGAATTTTCAAAAGAATTCATATAAATTGATACGACAATTATAATGCATTTGTAATCCATCTAAGGTGATTAAACCTTACAACTTGGGTTGTCCCAAAAAAAGATGACACTATCAATATTTTCAACTCTATAACACAATGTGCATCAATAACTTCCAAGAATTATTTCAAATCAAGGGTTAGTGCTCCCATTAGTGACAACAAAAAAATCAATTCTTTGAGTTTTGGACAAGGGACACCATGCCAATCCAACAATGGATCAAAAAATGCTACCAATGTATTATAACAAATATTATATTACTAATTTTTATTTAAATCTATATACCATGAAAGTAGTATTTTGCTTAGTGGCCACTATGTGCAACATAGTATTTTATTAAATATGAAATCCACAAGTCAATACTACCATTACTCACAAAAACAAATTTAAGTTTCAAACAAAGGACACCATGCCAATCCAACATTGATGGCAAGAATGTTTATGGGTCCAAAGATGATGTTCATACTAAAACAAATACATTAATAGATTCAAATTCTATATACTATGAAACTTAGGACTATTCCACCTAATGGCCACCAAGTGACAAATATAATAATAATATATTATTGATAATGAAAGCCATGAGTTCATGCTCCCATTAATGACAATGAGAACTTCAAAAAAAGGCCACCAAGCTAATTCGAATTTTATATATTATTTTCCTTATTGGCACCAGATGATATTATATAAAATAATAATAGTGCATTATTGATAATGAAGCCATGGGTTAATCCTCCCATTAATGACAATAAGAAATTCAATTATTTGAGTTTTTAAAAAAGGTTGCCATGCAATCTCGTAATGGTTACAATCATTGTGTTTACAAGTTTTAAAATGGTGTTTGTAATAAAAATATATAATTTAATAATTTAAACTTTTATATACCATAATTTTTTCCTTGTGGCCACCAGGTTCAACATACAAGATTATTGATTTGAAAAGCCAAAAATGAGAGGTCCAAAATTTTGTCTCAATTAGAAAAAAAATTACTGAAATTTCACACATTGAGGGATGCCAATGCTCATAATGATTAAAAGTCAATTTAAATTAGTATTAATTATGAATATTCAAAAAGAAAAATGAAGAATTTGGTGTATAACTAAATTCTTCAAATAACACGACATGTGAATGACAAAAAGTGCACCCAAAACATAAAAACAAAAATGAAGTACATTAAATGATTAAAAAAACATTAAAAAACACTACTAGAAATTTAGGGTTTTGCAAATATCGTTTGCAACTAAAATTTAGTTGCATGTGATACATGCAACTGCAAATTCATGTAATTACCTAAGACAAGTTGCACAGGACATTTAATTACATGCAACACTACATACGCAACATGTATATATGGTGGTAATATACATGTTCATCCATATATACCAATCCAAATGTAGTTGCCCCTTATGTAATTCTCTTTGCAATTATAGTGTAATTAACCAAAGTATGACACATGTTTAAAAATTGAATGATTTGCAATTGGACACGTGTCATTTTTAAATTATTTTTGTGTTTTCAAAATTAAAAATTCATTGGATTAATCTCAATCATTAAAGTTTTTGCCACTAAAATATCGACACGTGCCACACCATGGAACATTCATTGACCATTTGACATGTGGCAATTAAGGCCCACCTTTTTTTTACTTTTTAAATATTAATTAACAAAATTTAAGTTGTCCAATTTAAAGCTAATAAGATGTTGACACATGGTGCTTAAGTAGGTAGGTAATTATTAAATCATACTAAGTAGTTAGGTTTACTTAAGTATGTAAGTAGATTGAAAAGTAGTTAGGCTTAGGCTATATAAGTAGGTTTATAATAATCCAATTTTATTTTTAGGTTTAGCCATTTTATAAAGGTCAAGTTTTTTTTTTAATCACTCATCCCAATGGCACTTGGTATTTGGTTAATACATAATTATTGCTCCTACTTATAAACTATGCCAAATTGAATTGGAATCCAAAGGATATGGGATAAAAAATTTCATTTTAAACTTCATTAACCAACTTAGTTGCACATTAAATGCAACTATTGTATTAAAGTATACCAGCCCGAGGAGGGCTATGTTGCTTCTGGTGTCCAAACAAAATTTGAAGCTTCTTCTTAGAACATCTAACACACTAAAAAATTTCCAAAATAGATTACGAATGAGAAAGTTCTAGCCCTAAAAGTGAAAGGGGTCAAGAACTCAAAAAAACAAACAATTGAAAACTACAAAGGCCGATTCTTAAACACCCAAAAGTTCCTTTTATGTTGTTTTGTTGTTATTAGACTTCAGAAATGATTTGAAAAACTTCAAGTGGCGTTCCTATAGCACTTTAAATCATTTAAAATGAATAAGAAACAAGAAAATTATGGGGTTTGAAAGTAGGAGGGGTCCAAAGAGAAGAAAAAAGGAAAAAAAACACAATAATTTATTTTAGCCATAATTATTTTAGCATATTTTTTTTTAACCTAACTTAATTTAGCCATAGTTATTTTTAACCTAATTTAATTTAGCCATAAATTGTTTAACCTAACTTCATTTAACCATAGTTAATTTGGCATAATTTAATTTAAACATAGTTATTTTAGACTAATTTAATTTAACTTAATTTAGTTTAATGATAATTAATATAGCCTAATTTAGTTTAGCCATAAATAGTTTAACCTAACTTAATTTAGCCATAATTAGTTTGGCCTAACTTAATTAAATTATAGTTAGTTTAACCTAATTTAATTTAGATTAATTTAATTTAGTCATAATTAGTTTAACCTAACTTTATTTAGCCATGGTTAGTTTTACCTTAATTTAATTTAGCTTGATTTAGTTTGGCCATAATTAATATAACCTAATTTAGTTTAGTGATAAATGTTTTATCCTAACTTAATTTAGCCATAATTAGTTTGGCCTAATTTAATTTAATTTAATTTAATCCAACCATAATTATTTTAGCCTAACTTAATTTAGTTATGGTTAATTTAGGCTAACTTTAGTTAACACAAGTTTAACCTTAGTACTAAAGGTACATAATATTATTATACACAGACTATGTAGATATATTAAGTATACTAATTTAAATATGTATAAGTTTAAGCCATTATTTTTATGACAAATGTCCATGTTATACACATTTAATTGCACACACAACTATATGGCCCAAAAATTATACAATATCAAATTTGTAGTTGCAAACATGATTGAGATAGTTGCAAATGACAACTAGTTGCATGCCAATTGCATAGTGACTGGTTGCAAATGATAGTATTCCTACTAGTGAAAATAACCAATATTTTATCAATGTCACCAACATACTTCACAAATTATTCAATGTATCAACAACTTCAATATTCACTTTTGTTCGAGAAGCACACTATCAAGAATAGTAATTTGACTTTTGTTTGTTGTATTTTTCCAAGTAGGAAAATAAAAATGAATAACTGAAATATTAAACCACTTTTTTAGATCTACTAAATTACATTTCCACTTACCATTCCAACAATCTTCATACAAACACCATTCATTTGATTTTGACCCTTTCTTCATTGGAACCCACCATGACACCCTCACCATTTTGAAATTTTCATTTTGGTCATCCTTTACAACATCACTTTGTGTTCTTCCCATCCACACAAGGACAAATAGAAATCATGCGGCTTCATGAAAACAAAATCTCCATTGTTGATGACAATGAAGCCTTGACATATTTATACTTCCAATTGCTTGAAGCCCAAAAGCCTTCCAAAAGAGTGGAACTTTGGAAAGGCAATGACTTTGACAAATGCAATAAAATATCCTCCCAATATTCCACATATGGAATCATTTTCATCGCATAAGTTGCACTTTGTTCAATGTTTTGCTTCTAGAATTCCACATATTTGGACAGTCTAACATTAATAAACTTTTCCCTCTCCATAAACTTCAGTGCATCATGGTCCCAAATTGGGTGATATGGAATAGGGCTTGGGACTCTAGTAGGCAACTTTGGAGATCCATTGGGATTAGCATTCCATAATTTGATTAGAGGCCCATTGGTGGGACTCCAAACACTATTTATGGGAAAAACTTTGTATTTCATCATAGGCCAATCGGACAAATCAACAAAAAATCTAAAAAGATGCATATCAATATGTCTTACCAAAGTTTTTGAGCCATCCTTTAAACAACTAAAGACCCATCTTTAAAAATCTGGAATCTCTTGAATCAATTACAAAATGAAAGGTCGCCCTTACAAGATCATGAAAGCCTACAAATCTATCAAAATATATTTGTTTTGTTCTCTCAACTTTTTGGACAAATACCCAAAACATCCGTCAATATCCTCATGTGTATGACCAAAAATAAAGAATCCCAATTTAACCTCAAACATTTCCTTTGGAATCAACAATGATAGAAATTATGCTAACAAGTACCTATTTTTATATCCTTCACATAGTTACCCATTTGAATCAACAATTTTTTTGGCAAAGGCTAAAGGTTAATAGCTTGCCTTGGTGTCTTTAATTCAAATGTGTAACACAATTTGCCTTGCGAGAGACACATAAAAAAATGCATTCAGTGGAGGGGGTGCAAGCAAGGTAAAGTGGACAACTCACTGTTTTGTGTCAAAAAAATTTAAAGTAGCCATGAAAAAGCTTTAATGTATTGAAAGTAAAAAAATTATTTTGTACAATAATTAACATCATGATAATCTTTCATTTAAATTTTAAAATTTTGAAAAAACCCATCTTGAAAATAGAATTAGATATATATATTTTAATTCCACTTGCATAAAATGTTTAATCTTACACAATAAGCTACATGTAAATGAAATATTGATTTGTTTAAATTTTCAAGTTAAGGGGGCCCTAAAAGATACTTATGTATTGTCAAATTATGCTTGCTATAATCATAATATATCAAATTTTTAATATGAAATAGGTTGAACACCATTTTGACCCAATTAATTTCAAACGTACTTCCAACCTTTTTTTATGATACCAAAGTTATTCAAACTTTGTATCTAACTTCCCATAAACTAAATGTAGTGACCTATGGTTTCATACTTCTACTTCCAGATATTTTGAACCTACTTTTTTGTGTCGATATCAAAAATTGTTTCATGTTTTAATTGGATTTTGGACGGATTGCTTCTTTTCTCTACTTTACTTTGCCGACACCCAAGGGTGCTCAAACGACATTTTGGACTCAAAAACTAGAACTTTTTCCAAAGTTCAAAATAGCCACAACAAGGACCCAATTTTAAAATTGGGATCATTAGGCCACAACTCATTAGAATACTACGCATCTCTAGCTCTCATCGCCATGACAATGCACTATCATACCAATGAGGGTAATGGGTAATTGTCCAAGCCTAAAAATCATTTTGTTGGTCATTTGGAACATTAGGAGTGCAATTTTTGCATAATGCATAAAAATTCATCCTTCAAGTAAATAGACTCAACCCTTCAAGTATGGTATAAGTTTTACATGAGGGTAGATGCAAGGTATGATGGCTCATTTTTATGACAAAACAATTTTTTTCCCTTGGATACCTTTTATTCAAATGCATATGGTGATTAATATATCCTTAGATCTATTAATTGGGACTTTGATTTAAATCAACAATTTCATTATGAAGAAAACTATGTGGTTATTTATTAATAAAAATTTCATTTGTTAGTAGTAATGGACTTTTGAAGTCAAAAAATATGGACTAGTCGATTGATTAGAACATCACAAAATGGAAAAAAAAATATTGATTCACATTTAAAATTTGTTATTGGGATTCAATATATAATGTAATACAAGATGATAAACTCATATGAGGAATTTTTTCTTTGAAAACCTTAACTATTTAATAGTTAGGGACTTTTAAATGGTTAAAATTTGACCATATTTTCATAACTCCATATGAATTATAATTTTTTATTTTTTATTTTTCAATTTCTTTGTTCCAAAAACATATTTTTTAAAAATTTTGCATGGCCATTATTCATATGCACTTTGTGGGTTTTCCTTTTAAGACTTCCAAATTTAAAAATGATCTCAACTACATTAAATAAAAGTTTTCACACAAATTTGGAAGGTTTGTAGGTGATTGAACATGTATTATTCAAATATTATAATAATAGCATTTAGTAAAGTAACAACCATGTCCATTTGAATCACTTAAAAAAATATTGTATGGACTTATAGGGAGTGTAATTTCTGTCAATATTGAACCACTGTACCATGCATTCAGCCATGACTCTTGATGCAAGATGGGTCAAAGTATGGTTAGGGTACCAAAAAGGAGCATCTCATTTTGTATCCAATGGACCCCTTCACTTAAAACATGTTGTAACTTAATGACACATTCATATTGAAAATTTGATTTTTCTTATGGATAGATACATTACTAAGGTAGTATTATATGCATAGCATGTTATGAATAATTTTTAGGATTCCTACCAAGTCCTAAAACAAAATCTAGGACTTTGTGTCTTGAGAAACAAAAAGTTCAAGGGCTCATGAGGAATGTGTAAACAATTTATTTTGGCCCAAGATTTTTACCACAAACACCTTAAGTACTAATGTACATAAAATGTATGAGTGTGACAAAAACCAAGTGCCTTATTGTAATGTAAAATTTTTCAAAAAATGAAATTTTTAAGAATTTTGGGTCATTGATAAAACATGACCCACATTAGATAAATTTTATTATTCTTATTTTCATAAATGAAAAAAATAAATATTCTAGATGCCTATATAAAATTTGGAACAAAATTATTTCATTTGACATAAGAAAAAAAAGGAAATCTAAAATAGATCATAGGAAAAGTGAAGAAAAAGGTGAATTTGAATCCTTAGGAGTGAGTCTTTAAAAGTTTTTAAAGATGTTGTCTTTTCCTCAACTTGTTCATTGTAAATTGAAAAATACTTCCAATGTTCAACTCCTTGTTTATTTGCAAAAAAAAATAAACAAATGATAACAATAAATCTCATACTAAATAAAACATGATAATACTTGACAACAATAATTAAACCTGAATGATTAAAGTAATTTTAAAAAATTACAATTAATTCACACAATATTCACATATTGTGAATATATAAACTATGTTTTACTTCATCACTTCACTTTCAAATGTTCTTCCACATATCAAGCAACATATGTGAAACATCATGTCTACCATTTCCTTTCATTTGATGTGGCATTGTTTTAGCACATAAGTTAATCAAGGATTGAACATTTGACTTTGCCTACTTCATTAAAGTTCAAAGTTTATGCAAACCTTTGTTTCCATGGGGTAAATTTCTACAACCTTGTTTACAATCCACTTTGTATAACATATATCTCGATCTCAATAGAACAACAATCTTATACCATGTGATTTCACATATTTATCCATTTCTTGAACTACAATAAATTTTTACCATTTCATATTTCCTTTCATATGCAACCTTCTTGGAATATCCAAACCATATGTTCTATGGTCTTCAAAGGACAGACGCCAAAATTATTTTTTAAACAACATCTTCTCACAACGAAAATGCTAACAATAATTCCATATAGGGGCAACATAACGTTGAACTCACATTTCAAACAAACTTTTCAGACAATAATTTTCTTCTCAATCCTTAACACTAATGTTCAGATGGACGTACCTTTCGCCTCCTATTCTAAAAATTATATTGTTTCTTTTTCACATCAACTTTCTCATCAACAATTGGTATGTGGCTTTCATTATGTGATATGAGAAATTATCTTAACAAGTACCCATTTAGAATTGTTTGAACCAATGACCACTTCCAAATGGTCATTACTGCTAAAACATTATTTGAACAATATAAAATGTTCAATTTCACATGATCTTCACCATGTTAATCATCAATAACTACTTCCCATGGGGTCACATGTTGTCACACATTTGCTTACAATGAACACCTAATCATCATTGACAAGGTCACATTTCGCACCTTGCCAAAAACACCTACCTTTTGATGGAATGAGTGAAATTTTTTACCCGTACATGAAAAGTTACTACTTTGACCTAGGTCGACCTTATGTTAACCTTAAACCAATGTGACATTGGGCTATGTTGGCATTAAAATTGACATGGTAGATGTGACATTGATAACCTTGTTCCAAAAACATGGAAAAATGTTTGTGAGCAAAATGACAATGTGTAAAAATTACAACTCTAACTTCTAATTATATTAAAACATCAACTATATTTGCAAATTTAATCATGTTGAAATTTATATTGAAGGTGTTGGGAATATGATATTGACAATGCATATGATCTCAATTTTAAACATGAAAAACAAATTGTTTAAAATGTTCAATATGTCAGGTTAAGGTCTGATGTTTTTTTGTTGGTGATTATTTTGTGGATTATAGATTAGTAAGGATGTAGGCATTGGAAGAATCTTTCAATTTGCGATGAATTGTTTGAGAAAGAAACATAACTTGAATGTTAATGTGAAGATTCAGGAAACATGGTTCCAACTTTGTTAACTATATTATTTGTGAATCATTGAAGGATTTGATATCCAAAGTTGGAAAGAACAATGTGGATGCAAAGGAATATGAAATGAAATCATAAAATCATAAAATTCATTAGGAATTGTCACTACACCAATAATATGCATTCAAATTCACTTTGTGTTTCATTACATTTTGAATGTAAGTGGACAAAAATTTTACCATGGTGAAAATGATTAACCTTTTAGTAAACAGGGAGCAATTATTACAGATAGGTGAATTCATTAATAGCTAATTGAATTCACCAATAAATAATCAAATTCATTAATAGTTAAATCATTAATAATAAATTCACAAATAGTTAAATCATTTATAATAAATTTATTAATAGTTAAATCATTAATAATAAATCCATTAATAGTTAAATCATCAATAATAAATTCATTAATATTTAATTATGAACTTAAGTTAAGAATTTAGCCCACCAACATAGAGTGCAAGTGTGAAGGTTTGAACCCTTCACCTCCTATCACATTAATGTTTAAGGAACAAGTCATTAACCATTGAACTACTATTTAAATGAATGATTTTTTGTCATCAAATATTATTATGCACATTTTTTTACCCTAGGCAATTCTTGGCAATTCTTGACTATTTTACCATAGGCTATTATAAGCTATACTATCATTAAATTATTAGTTATTTTAGGTTATTTTACCATAGGCTGTTGTTGATTATTTTACCATAAGCAATTTTTGGCTATTCTATCATAAATTATTGTTGGTTATTACTAGCTATTTTGTGTTATTTTACTTTAGGTTGTTTTTGGCTATTATATCGTAAACTATTACTGGTTAATGTAAGTTATTTTATCATAAATTATCGATGGATATTCTATCATAGGTTATTGTTAGTTATTTTAAGATTTTTCATTTATCTTATCATAGGCTATTATTGGTTATTTTAAGTTATTTTACCATAGGTTATTTTTGGTTATTTTATCATATGTTATTATTAATTATTTTAAGTTATTTACCATAAGTTATTATTGTCTATTCTATCATAGGCTATTATTGTATGTTGTTATTGGTTATTTTATCATACGTTATTTTTGATTATTTAAGGTTTTTTTGTTGTTTTTAGTTATTTTAAATTATTCTACCTAGGTTATTATTTGAAATAATATTTAATAGTTCAAAGTAAAATAACTTAAGGTATAACCTAAGGTATAATAATTTAGAATACCTTGTAGTAATTTAGGGTATAACTTAAAATAACTTAGCGTAACTTATAATAGCCTAAGGTATTTAAAACAACAACATAAAAATAAACATGTTTACTATAATAAATTATAACATTGAATTATGTCAATTAGTAATGAAACATGATATTTACATAATGACCTTATAGTGAAATAACTTTAACCAAGGTGAAATCACAAAGGTGCAGTAAACTTATTTCACTTTTAAGGTCCCAATGCCCATAGTGATTTAGGCCAGTGAATTGCACCCTACTTTTGTACTAATGTATGTAGATGATTTTATCACACTTGGAGAGTTGAATCAATCCAATCCAAACCTTGAATACCTTTGTGTCATACATGACAATATGGACCACTCCAAAACTACTTTTCCAAGATTTGTTGTCAAAAATAAAATGGTTTTAGGTTTGGGTTAGCTCCCAATCACTTTGACTGGAATGATTACTCATGGTCATGGAAATGAGGTGTCTAGTTAATATTCCAACATGTTTTGGCCAAATGATCCAAAATTTACAATTGGGTCATTATTGTAATTATTTCTAACCTTGGAGAAGGGACTTGTTAATAAATCAAGAATTTTATTAAGCATGAACCACCAATGCATTTTTTTGGTGGGTGATGCATGGTAGTTTTCATTGTTTCGCTACATTGAAGGCACTAGAAAAATTTGTTAGTGCTAAGCCATTACCTAAAAAGTTATTTTCTCAAATGGACAATCATGTGAATTATAATAAGAATCATCACTTGCTTCCATTCTTATCTTTCCTAATTACAAGATAAGTGTTTGAAGAAATTGAACTAGGGTTTCTAGTTGTTGGCCACATTCATGAAGACATCTAAATGGAAATTTTAAATATCTTTCCAAGAAATTGAAGGAACAAGATAATTAAATCTTGGTGGACTCAATGAAAGCATTCATGATTTCATAAGACCATCCTTTCATTCTTCAACTTATCCAAGAAATCCTAGGTTTCAAGATTTGGGTCAAAGGATGTTTGAAGGATGGGCTAGAAATCTTGGTTGGGCATACATACATGCATTTGTTTCATTTTTTGTTGATTCCATTGGGTGGCATGTTATGCAATACAAAGTGTCCCCTATTAATGCCTTATGGAGTCCTAAAGATGGACCTCCAATTTGATTGTGGCAAGTAGATGAGTCAAGTCATTTAAAATTGCTAGAAGGATTTCCAAATCTTGTTCACTTTTGCCCTATATGGGAGAATGATGCCTCCAAGTCAATTAAAAAAGAAACTATTATGAATAGTGGGTTTTTTAAGAAAGGAACCATGGTGACCAAGGTTGGAGTCCTTACCAAGGATTATATTTTCCACGTGTCCTACATGTATTGGTCTATTAAATATCAAAACTGTATTTTAAATGTAATTTTTGGATTGGATATTATTATTGAAACCAAACATGGTTCATATTATTATTATTTTATTTTTTTTGGCAAGAAGACCTAGATTATAGTCAAATGTATAATTTTGTTTTGAATCATGATGACAAATTTTGAACTTTGTTGACCATTAAGGATGTTCATAATCAAAATCAACAACATCTATTCAAAAGGTTTAATACATGTGCATTTAAAAAAATAAACACATGTGGCCCTTCTTATGAAATATATTAGAGCCTATAATAAATTTGAAAACATTTGATGAAGGTTTGAGTAACAAAAACGTTCAAATTTTAGAGTCCTTAAAAGGACTTGTCAACAAGTGCTTTGTGTATGACAAAGGACTCTAATAACATAATGAAATGACTCCAAATTCATAGGATTCCAATTTCATGAGCACTAAAACACAATTACAAATTATGGATAAATAATTCATTAAATACAATTAATGGTGATTTTTCAAAGTAATGTAAGTGCAATTTTAAACAATGTCAACAACTTTGTTGGCTCCTTTTACTATGAATGTACCATTACTTGGATTATTGAGAAAACATCTTTAAGTTGTTGTCAAAACCTTTGCCAATTCAAAGTTTGTCCCTCTTGTAAGGTTTTTGGCCTTCAAGCAATTGCAAATCTAATCATGTTTGAGGTGCCATTCTTGCCATTGTTGATGTTGATATTAAAAACCTAGTTATCACTCCATATTGTGGTCTTAAAAACATGTGGCCATCATTGAAGAGAAATGTTTACATTTCGTTTTGAGACTTGGGCCTTGTAGGTTTTATTTTCATGAAGCTTGTAGATCCAAAATTATATCTTGTGTGGATGGGAAGGGTAAAAAGTGAGGTTGTGAAAAATGAACAATTTGATAATTTTAGACATGTTCATATTCAATGGTGGGTGCTAGTGAAAAAGGCACAAAGAATGATAAAAAATTATATTAGGATTGTTAGGTGAGCAAATGGAAGTGTAATTTAATAGACTCAAAACAATGAGTAGACATCTCATTTGTTCTATTCTCATTTTTTATTAAAAGTAAAGTCATAATCAATAGCATTATAATGATTAGTGCTACACATGCAACCAAGGCCAAACACAACCTTAGTGTAGTTAATGAGATTGTTGGTCTCTAATTATTAATTTTGAGTTCTACTCATTTATTTTTCAAATGCAATTTGGTGGTTGTTTGGTTCCAAAGAAGAGTATTGTTGTTATAGAAATTTGTTTATGTTTTTTTTCAATATGTTGACTTTGTCATATTAATACGAACATGTGCCATGTGGTAGTAATCCAACTTGCAAACTTTCACAATTTTATTTTATTTGTTATATAATGACAACATGGTGCCCATTAGCCTTTTTAGTCCTCTAATTTTACTAAGTTCAAGTTGTGTTACCTTTTAATGTTTTGATAAATTGAAGTTTTTACAAGTTGTACCAAATGGCCATCATGTATTCACATGAGACGTATAAAAATTGTTTTAATATGCCAAAAATTAAAGGTAGCAAATTTTTGGTCATTAATTGTGTACTTGGTTTCTTGTTGTAGATGAATATTTATGTTAAATTAGGTTTATATATTGATGAATAAAAAATGACAATAATTTTGCAAGTTTTATTCAAAATGTTTTGACTATGGTGGCCATGAAATGACCCTCTTTGCACCCACCATGTTGAGTTAAGTCTAAACTTAATATTTTACTTCAAAATTAATGAAATACATGTTATGATATTTATATGTTCAAAAAGTTCTATAGAGTTGAAGAATGGATCAAATTCAAACAAATTGGGAAGGATAAATTTCTAGAAATCTTAACATTGATGATAATTGCATTTGGGAGGTTCCAATCCAAGAAGGATAATGGATGGTATGTGATTTAGGAGGCCGGAAAATCTAGCAAGAACAATGAATGTAAAGGGAATTAGTTAAGCATGATGGAATCTAGGAAAGTTAAACATTGGTTGAGATGAAAAAGAAACTGGATGAAATGGAGGTCATGAAAAATGGAAAATTTGAAAAAGTGGAAATGAAAAATAGATGATGGTAAAAATTGAAGGTTGAGAAATATGAAAAATTAAAAAAAAACTATAGATTCAATGGAGGTTGAAAAAGATGACCCATAATGTTCCATAGTTAGGAAAACATCTATCAATTACACTCCTTTGATCATAGATTTTATGATTAGAGCAGCTTTGCATTTTGTTTTTCCTGCTTGTTGTACACAAGATCTGTACGTCAATCATTGAACAATTGCAAGAGCAGCTTTGCATTTTGTTTTTCTAGCTAGTTGTGCTCACAATCCATATGTCAATCATTGAACAATTGCAAGAGCTCTGAAAGTTATGAGTCAAACTGTGTATGACAATAAAATGACATCTGTCCTTTTTCATGGGAACAAGTGTTCCCAGAGTTCCTAACATGATTAACTATATATTTTCAACACACTTGCAACTCTCTAATGGAGAGCTAGCAAGAAACAAGGCCCTATGTCAGTGGCTTTCCGAAGGCTATTGTGATCACAACACAGTGATCAAAGCACACTGTGTGTAATGGTGATCACAACAGCCTTAGGGAGTTTGAATTCAAGATTTTTCATCATATACTTTGTAAATGTAGCGATTTAGTCATTTACAAAGTGAATGATGAAAAATGAATGACATATGAAAACCTCTTGTTGCATGTACTAACCAATACGTCAACAATTGTCTGATTTAGGAATAAAAAATCAAAGGCTCCCAAAATTCTAGTAGGCAACGTTCAACACTAGTGAGCATGATCAAACTTGTTTTGGAGAATGAGCTGCATTTAAATCATTGAATCTAATTGAGTCTGGACTGTAGCCCCACATGAAGTGGTTCTAAGTTAGGTTGCAGTTTGTGTTTTCACCTATGCTACAGATGTCCTTGCGTGCATTGGGTGAACCAGCACCCACACGGGTACAATGGTAGAAACTAAAATCCTGAAATTTATTTGGGTTGTTTCTAAATATTGTAGATATAGTGTTTCACCATGACCTGGAAAATTGGCTAAATATTTTTGACATCATAAAAATCTCTCTCCAGAAAATGATAAACAGGGCAATTTGCAGAACTTTCATTTTTTAACCCTGTCTGGACTCTGTATACAGACAAGGGTTATAGTATTATTTTGTATAGAATGCTTTCTTAAGTTTCTTCCTTCCATTTGGGCACTCAGTATTTTGCTTTCTCCAAGGCCACCAATATCTTAGAGCATCCATAGTTGGTATGTGACTGCAAAAATATTTCTCACATCCAAGCTTAGTTATTTAATTTTTTGCAACCGAACCCATAAAACTGAACAGGGAACTTACAAAAGATGAGGGACTACTAATAGCAAACCATTTGGACCAATCAACAGCAAGTTGTTTCAAACTTGCCACTGAACACCATGCACATACACAATTGCAAGTAGGTCTTAAAATCCAAAATTTTCAGTCTGCCCAATTTTTTTAAAAAAATCCAAAGGCAGACCCTAAAATGATTGTTATGCTTTTTGCCCTAAATTGGGTCAAAGAATGTTTTGGGCAGAACTATACTAGTTTATTACTATACTGTTTCTTAGGCAAGAAATTATGCACACCATCCCTTCACCGCCTGCATTTCTTTCAGGCACTTTGCCCCATCCCGCATTGCATCCACCAAGTATTCCATGCTCATTGCTGGAAAGAAAATATGAACTTGGTGTTTATGGTAGGTAAAACGCTCATAGCAGGGCAGTCTACAAATACAGGGCCCTGTTAAATTACAGATTCCTTAATTCTGTACAGCTCTCTAATAAGGACTTTGGCCTACACTTAAGAGCATCTCCACTGGTGCTCAGTATGTGACCCTACACTAGAAATATTGGATAAGGTACACCAGTAGAATCCAGTGAAACACTGGAAGACCCTTATGACCCTGAAAATATGTGCAGCTCTCAGAGCCTCGGAGGAGCCTTGGAAGAGTCTAATAAAGACAGTCAAATCATATTTATTGATTTCTCCCTGTTTCTGATTGGCTAGATAGTTTGATTGGTCCAGGTGGGTTGCTATCCGTAGTTTTCTACCTATTAGCAATCCTAGTTTCAGTTTTATGGGTGGGGTTGGAAAAAGGCAAGTAGGTAACTAAAACTTGGATCTGGAAATATTCTTGCAGCGTCACACCCTGAGCCACACCCTGAGCACCGCTGGAGGTGCTGCAATACAATTTCTAGTCTCAATCTCACTTGAGTAACATACCGTACATCGTGGATCATCCAGTTGCCTTGCCTTTCTGTGCTCATTGACAGCAACTACAGTGGTATTGAAGTGTTCATTGATTTCCTGTCATCCGAAGTGCGTTAGACTTTGGGACTGACTGAACATTTTGCCTGTGCCAGACAGGGTTAGTTGGCCCTGTATCCTATTAAGCTTTATGTTGGAAATGCTATAACGTAGACTGCACATTGCAACAATGACTTACAGAAGTGCCTAATTGCCAGGCTATTGCAGGAAAGTACAATATCCATGCCATATCTTTCTTGTATGGTCAGGGACTATGAATGATGGCTAAGGTTCAGACTTGCAGACCCATTTCGCCTATTTAGAGGGGAAAAAAGAGGAAAAAATAGAGAAGAGCTCATTTTCACAAATAAAAAACACCCTATAATAGAAGCAACAAATTGTAAGAATGCTTTTCACATATATGCTCATGAGTCCAGTCAATTATTTGTCTCTTGTAAGTGTAAGAGCGGCTCCAGCTGTTGCAATAAAATGGTCTAAATTTTTTGAATGAAGTTAGTATTACATTTATGTGAAAATGAGCTCAACTCCTCTAAATTTATGTACGATAACATGGGTCCGAAAAAACCCTAGAGAAAATCTGATGGTGACAACATCTGATTAGCCAGTCACAGCAATTGGTTCACATGTAACAATTATTCTCCCTCAATATATATATTGTCCAATATTTATTATTTATCAATGATGGAGATGTGAACATTTAACACTAAATTTAAATGTGATAAATAGTGATCTTGCTCCCAAATATAATACATTGTTAGAGTTGCTTCAAATGTTTTAACTACAAGTTGTGCCATCACAACATCCAGCACAAATGTTGCAAATACTCCACAAAACTTGGATCCAACCGGGTTCCCACCTTTAGAATGTGGGGATGGTATCCCCATGCTGGTAAAAATTAGTATGTGCAGGTGAGACACATGGAAGCAAAATAAATCACAACAACGAATTAGGGGCAAGGGAAATTGTGTTACATGTCTTGTGTGAGGTGCGTGATAACTTATAAGGAGAAATGGATTGGAAAATGGAGGCTGGAATTGTTGAAAGCTGTCTTATTCTTTTTGGCGAAAAATCGCCAAAAGGTGACACTGATCCAAATTTCTGGCGAAAAAGCCCTGTTCTTTCAAAAACGAGTCGCCAAATTTCTCTGAGTTTTAATTTTTTTGGGGAGAGTGATATCACAGGCCTGTCTATAGGCTACACATTTAATGATCCCGTACAAAGTTGTCGCCGGTGAAGTCGAAATCTGCCTTCAGAGAATTGCCACTGCTGCTACGCTACAAAATTCTAAAAAAAACACTGGTTGAAAGTTGCTGCTTGTACTTACCTGCTTCCTGTGGTTTAACGAGGTGTACTGTGTACCTCCTGAGTCCTATCTATTCTGAATCTGTAACATGAAATGAGTTTAGAAATGCTTCTGTTCTGTGGTACTCTTTTCTAGCTTTATTCACCGATCTCAAAATCACAAAGATTTTGGGAATGTCCTCCACCCATGGGCTTTACCAGCTTTACCCATTGCAAAGCACAAGATTAAACTTAACCATGAACCTAAACATATTTAGGTTATGAGGCATATAAGTAAGCACAATTTTCCTCCCACTCTTATGAGTAGATACAAGGCATATGACCCCCTGTCATTTCTACAAGGGTTATTTATGAACATAAGGTACCCTCCAAATACACTAGGAATTTTTTCTTAGTGCTTTATGTTTCTTAACATCATGTGTCATGCTTTCAAAGTCCTGCCACAAGAAGTACATGGCAAATAAAGTAAAAACACAGAATATGAAATGAACATTGGTGAGGGTATGCCAAGGTATTGTTGAATACCGATTGTCAAACATTGGATGGTTTTTGTTGCACACTTCTACAAAAGAAACTGATCCTCAAAGTTTAATATTTCCACCAAATTAGTTATGAAATGTTCCAAAAACAAATGGTTCCATGTATCAATTAGAGTCTGCAGGGAAGAACATCATCTTGCCTACATTGTACAACCATTCACTTTCTCCAACAAGTACATATCACCAAATGTCAACAAATTGAATACTGCTTCCTCACATATTGACGATAGGACAATTGGCATTGGGCAATACAGGTTCCACTGTATTTTCTTTTGAAAAATTGTGATAAAGCTGTATTGGAATCATCCGCAAGAGATTTAACCAAATCTGGCAATAAATGAAATCATGAAGGTAAAAACATTTAAAGGTCCTTCTATATTGTTAGCTACCTACTGGAACCTAATTAAGAATTTGGCAATTTTTTGAAATTTCAATATATATTTCAAGAATTCACAGTAAGAAACTCCTATATTTTATTTTTCTTATTTAAAAAGAAGATCACCCATTGGAGAAATTTTCACCACAAAAGAAAAGAAAAGAAAAGAAAAGCACTGCTGAACAGAGTTCATGATATCCTGTTGGTTAGCATCTAAAACAAGTAGCATAAAATGCCCATGATTGCCCATGACTTAGAGCTGGAGTCTTCCACAATCCACCACACAATCTAAGTGCAAATACTGGAATCATTGGCTCAATGGCCAATTACCTCCCAGACTTCAAAAGAGGTTTTCTCAACTTAAAGTTCTCTATTTTTATTAAGATTGAAATGAAAATGTATTCTCAAAGTTGGGATCATAGAGATGGGGATATCCTCAAGCACATCTATAAAGTAAGAATATTTCAATGGATATTAATAATTCCATTCCCATTTTGTTTCCCCTACATTGCATAAACCTCTATTTCAAAACATTGTGATAACCTAATCATGCCAACCAGAACAATCTTTAACCCCTAAGATCTGAGAGGGATTTTTATGGCTTTTCACAAATCTTTGACTAGACATCTAACCAGAAAGGAATCAGAAATTCAAAAAAACTAACTATTACATTTCAAGAACAAAAATGTGCATCTAATTATACACAAAACCAGGGTATTTGAACTAGTTATCTATATGAACTTATGCCCAGAAAGCTTGTACAAGCCCTGAACATGTTGTGGTCATTGCCCACATTAACCTTGTGAGCCAATAAGGTTGTAAGCAAGCAAACAAATGTAGGGGCGGCTGAAGAAAAATGGTTCATTGGGTGTGCCACTACTAACCCAATAATCGTCCATATTTTAATGGCGAATGGGCAATTAGGATGCCACCAATGGTATATGGAAGTAGCCAAACCCCACCCAATCCTAGCCTTGAGGTCCAGCCTGTGAGGCCAGGACCTCATGGCTCAGAGTGATCCCCTGACTTAGACCATTTGTCGCTTCTCCTTTGGAGCCCTATACTTGTTTGTATTTTACCAGCTTTAATTCGCAACATGAGGAGTTTAATGCACATTGCTAGTAATCAAACGGGCCGTTTCATATATTTATTTTTCCTATAATTCCTATATCATTTTCTTGGAATCCAATGCTGGAGTTGTGAAATTTGTAAATTTGTGTCTCACATTGCAAGCATTGGATGGGCCAACTATTGAGCTCCCTTGCGTTGAATTCAAGATTTTTGTTTTTCAATTTTCTAAGATAGTAGCAATTGGCAAGGATCCCTAGAAGATTTAGCATTGATTGACAACACATTTTTTGAAAAGTATCAAAACTGTAAGACTATGGTAAAATATTGCCCCAAAACTAGAAATTGTGTCAAAAAGTGGCAAAATTAACTTGTTACAAATATATATTTTGAATTATTGGTATTTTTTTAGAAAAGGGAATCTACTATCAGTAATGACATTCCATAACCTATCTCATTAAACATATTTTGATATATTCATAATTGATTATTAATTTATATTTTTTTAAATAGCTCATCGTTCATGGATGAAATTCATTCATCATCATTCATTTTCATCCATATTGTGTATTTAGGAAGGTGTTCAAAATTGGTCATTAGACAATGAGCTATACAAAAGCCCCATGGAATTGTTTTTGAACAAAGCCCTCAAAAAGAGGTCTACCCCAAATATGTATTTGTAAAGGTTGTCCACTTCCTTGAATTACTTTCAATTTATTCAAGACTAGTCTTAGGTATGAATTTATGCCTTAGCATTATTTATTTTGTTTTATGTTCTCAATAGTTCAATGTTCTAAGTAAATTTCCATAAAAATATTTTTTTGCATATTCTGTGACCTTTTCATGTTGCGTGATTGATCTTGAAGCATGGAGAGTGAATGAATCATCCATCCTTTCATCTAGGTTTAATAAATATTTATCATTCATTAATTTGTAGCCATAATATTATTTCACCTACCAGTTTTCTAGCATACTCATCCTCATCCTTTCCATGGATGAACTCCCATATAATTTGACATCTTTAATGTTTTGTTTCATATGAGGTCAAACTACTTGACCTTTATGGAACGCAACCTAAAACAATTAATTAATGATTATATGAGTCCAAAGTAGGCCCCTGGTCAAAAGATCCTCATGTGTAGGCCCCACAAGACTATTCTTTGTTTATCATACTTAGCCATCCTTTTTACCCTAGGTCCCATATTGCCTCGAGGCTGCAGGTTACCACACATAATCTTACCACTCCCACTTCTTGATTACATGCAGTAATGCACAGTGTCTCACAGGTTACCTAGTCCATAATCCATTGACTACCTCAATACCTTCGCTGGTTTGGTTGTAAGGTGCCTAATTTTTTTGTCATTCACTTTCAACAGTAAAAAATAAATAAATTATAATTAGGCACTATATTAAATAATGGAGCTAGTGTGTTTTGAGGGTTTCTTTCAGACTTTCAGCATTGCAGGTAAGTTTTTTTTAGAATTGTGTATAATTCCAAAAATAATTAATTTGTGACAAATCAGACTAGGTACTAAGGCTATTTACAATGGATTTGTGTGGATACACGCAGCCCAATGCACACATTACAACTTTAAAATCTATTAAAGGATGCACATATTTTTTAAATGATTATCCCTTGAATCCCCAAAACTGAGTTTGATCTTTCCCCACTTTACCAGAACCAATTTGATCACACATTCGGAGGTTAAACATGAACATCCGAATTCTTATGAATCCTTCTGCTTCTGGTCTAACGTACGTCAGAGGTAATGAGTTCTAGGGATTCAAGTGCCTTTTTGCCTTTTTGCTTTTTTCCCTGAAGTAGGACAGGCAGTCATCTAATGGTTCCACTTTTTGTAATGCCAGTTCCAGTTGTCATGCAAAGCCAGTGTGATAAACACCCTTGTGATGTGGAACATTATTGATTATGCTCTAGAGCAGGCCCTCGTAGAACCGTTGCCACCCCACGAAATGGTGCCAATTCCACCCAGCTCAACTTGTTCTTAGGTGGACTGGGCCTGTCCACAGTACAACAAAGAAGAAAAGACTGATAATTTTGAATTGGAATGAGAACAGATCCCTACTATGTATTCCAACCCACTTTTCTGTTCGAAATTCCTTTCTTTTAGAACTCCAGGGAATCGGATGTTTCCAGAATACAGTCCCCAGTTTGGTTAGAATAATTATTTCCCAATTCCCGGTAGGAGAGGAGAGGCAAGGTATGATATCATCCTGCTGCTGAAATACTTTGTATGTACTTTTGACAAGATAAGTTCATACAAACATAACTTGAAAGCTGAAACATATAATTAAAAACACACAAACAGGTGGAGCTGTTCTTAGGTACAATCTAAAAGACCACACATAATGGTGGAATGAAGCAGTGTTGTGCGGTTATTAAAAATATTAACCTGACAATATATTACTTATTCACCTGGGATGAAAATTTCAAAAAATGGAAGGCCCTAGGAACTTCTGGAGGTCAGGGGTCTCAGAGCCTCATGCCCTAAAAAACTGCCATGGTGAAAATCTTGCATGTTTCTTTGAACTCTGATTTGGAGTTGCAATAAAAAAAATGGTCAATTCTATCCAAAGGAGTATATGTTGGTTTGAGGTGGTGACAAGCAACCTTGCCTTCATAGTTCTTTTGGTGTCTTCATTTGCAAGGAACTCTTGTTGGCAATTTTCTTTTGTTTTTTTCTCAGCTTTTTATTCTTCTCCTTGTCATCATGGTTGTCACGTTGTTGTCAGGATTAGGGAGCTAGGGGAGCTTCACATGTGGCGGTGGTGGTTGAAGGTACGTGAGCTTAGGATGGCCTTCCAACTCTCCTGTTTTCTTCCCTTCCTATTTTTCATGTTTTTCTCCTTTTCCTTCTCCTCCTCCTTATGCTTTCTTCTATATTTCTCAAGTTCATTTTATTTGTTTCTAGAGGAGGAGAAGTTGTAGAGTTTCTTTAGCATGATTGTGCCTAATTGGGTTTGATTTAAAAGTTGTCAATACCAACTAGCACTATGCTAGTTCTTGCTATATTTGAGATTTTTTGGATTAATCTTTTTACAATTAATGTTTATGTTTGGCAAGGTGTGGGATACTGTGACACAAAGGTTTAGTTCTAGTTGCAACCAACACCTTTTATTCCTTAAATCAAATGAAATTTTGTCTTTGAAATATAAGTAATAAATTTACGTTCACTACGAGAAAAATGAGTGTTTTGTAACTGGCCTTGCAATTCAATTTTTGAGTTGCAAAGGAAATTTGCAACTCATCATATTTATACGTAGTGAGTGCTAACAAACAAGTTGGTGTATATGTTGTAACTCATTGTAACTCAGTAAAAACAACTCATTTACTATTCAATTCCATTATAACTACACCCATGATGTCATGCTAACAACATTAGTTGTCATCCATTTATTAAAATTTGACAAATGGCATTATGAAAAATTTTGGACATAAAAACAATATTTTGAAACATTGATTTCCATCATCCATTATGATAGTTAATGATAGTTCGAGATTTTACTTAGGACTTACCTAGCTACCTACTTACTTACTTAGGTAGGTAAGTAAAAAAACACAAGATTAAATGCATTAAAAAAATAGCTATGAAATTTTTTCTTAAATTTTATGTATTGTCTTTGGGTTAAACTTTTTTCAATTCATCCCAAAATGGCACGTGTATTTTAATGTGAGAACATAAGAAAACAAACCTTTTTTACATAGTTTGTAACATGGGATTCAAAAACAAAACATAAGGGTTAAACCTTTTAGTTGTTCATTAGTTACAACTATAACATTTAAGCACTCAAGGCAGGCCAAATCCAATGGGAGGGCTCCATTGTTTTTGGTGTTTAAACAAAACTTGAACCCCTCATATTGGTGCATTTAGTGCACTAAAAACTCATTAAAAAATAATAAAATTGAGAAAGTTATGGCCCTTCAAATTAGAAAGGGTTAAAAACTTAAAAACACAAACCACCAAATGCTACAAATGCCGATTCCTAAACACCCAAAATTCCTTATATGTTGTTCTATTATTGTTAGAGTTGAAAAATGATTTGTAAAACTTCAAATGGCATTTTTATAACACTTTAAATCGTTTAAAACAAATAAGAACTAAGAAAGTTATGAAGTTTGAAAATAGGAGGGGTCCAAAGGAAAAAAAAAATGTTTTGTAAGTTGGAAAGCTTATTTCTCTTGTTATTTTTTCATTATTCATTCTCCTTTGCACTTCAAAGATGATTTTTAAAACTTGAGGTAATGTTCCCATAACATTTTAAATCACTTAAAATGAAACACATATGATGAAGATATAAATAATTAATGAATTTGTATCCTTATTAAATTATAAGTAGTTCTATTATTGTCACAACCCCACTTTGAGGGAAGTGTGAGGTCACCACTCACATTCTCAAAAATGAGACTTGGGAATCCTCCGAGACTCTCAAAAATTCAGAACGCGAATGCAGGGGTCAAAACACCTTGCATTGAGGTGTTCTTTATATTGTTGGAAAGTTCTTGAAGTGTAAATGTCCGAAATGGCCTTGCATGAATCATTTGGACATCTACAACACAAGTTATAAGCGAAAGAAGGATCGGGAGTCAAACTAACAGTTTGACTTCCGACCACTAAAAGTTGGGAATTGACCCGACCCCGATGTGTGCAGGTGAAATCCGACACACGGTTGGAAAGCTCTCAAGGAGAGCTACAACTTTTCTTGAGACATCATCCCAATCAGAGGTTGGAGGGAGAAGTTATGAACGCCCAAAGTCTCGAGAGTCCAAACCGGGACAGTTTCGAGATTCCACTTTGGGAGTCCCGGGAAAAAGTGCCATTCGGATGCAAGTGCGGCGGAGAGACGCAGAGAATACTATATGGGGGAAGGTGGTAGTTTCCCCCGAGTCCAAGCCGTGGTGAGTCAAATGAATCCAAGGTTGCCTATGGCTTGTCCCAACACCAAGAGTGTGTAGAATGAGTTCTAACCAACTTATTAGTTAGTTTTGGGTGCAAGACCAAATAACTAAATAGCTTGTCCCTCTTCCTAATCTAATCCCGGAGCTTTTAGCACGCCCGTCTCACCCCCTTTAGTGCTGGAAGCTGGGAGCGGCACCAAATTCCAACTATTTCCGCTCTTTAACATAGTTGGACCCTTTTTGGGTCTAACAAGGAACTTGGGGGCGTGTCACGTGGTATCAAAGCTCAAGGTCGAGCTCGAATCATTTCTTGGGAAGCTTGGATGGCACCCAAGAAAAACCGTAAGCAAGCACAAGACTCCATGTTGGAAGAACCCGCAGAAGATCGTCTAGTCTCGTCGGAATCAATTGGGGAGGAGGAACCAGGACCCCGAGAGGATCAAGATGAGCCCGAAAGTGAGGAGGAGCAACGGAGCTTGGTCCTAATCACCCCAGAGTAACTTGAAGTCCTCTTCAAAATGAATAAGTTCGACTTTAGTGAATTGGTTACGACCCTCAAAAGGGGGTCATCCAAAAATGTTGGGTTTCAACCAGCTAAGCCTGGGAACTTCGATGGTGCCCACGATTGAAAGGTTGTGGATGCTTGGCTTGCAGAAATGGAGGATTACTTGCATGTTGCCAAAGTTAGACGACATTCGGCCGTAGAATTCGCCCAGTCCTACTTGAAAGGTTACGCCGTGAGAGGTGGAGGACAGTGAGACAAAAGGAAGGGAAGAACCATGGCTACACTTGGGAGTTCTTCAAGGAACGCATCGAAATCGAATTTGTCCCAAGGAACTCCGATTACATCTCAAGGTGCAAACTTCATGACCTTGTGAATGCCACAAATGAAAACTTGAGGCAATATGTGAGGGCTTACTCCGAACTCATGCTTGAGATCCGGCACATGCATGAGTTAGATTGTGTGTGCCAATTCGTGATGGGACTTCCAATTTGGGCCAAGCGAAAGCTTGAGGAAAATTGGCCCTCCTCACTATCCGAAGCCATCATGAAAGTGGAAAGCTTCTCGGATGTGGGGCAGAGTGAAAAATCCGGGTTCAAGAAGGACAACAAGTTCTTTCACAAGAAGCCAAGGCATGACGGAGAATGGAACCGTGGGCAAGGAAGCCCAACAAAGGATAAGCCCAAACAATTCCAAAGTTCGGGGTCTAAACCCAAGGGGAACTTTGTGAAGAAGGGGGCCCCTTTCAAAGGGAGCCAACCCAAGGGAAATGTTGGGATGAAACCCAAAGGTGCGTGCTTCAACTACAATGAAATGGGGCATTACTCCAAGGATTACCCCAAGTCCAAAACGGGGAATGGGGGTTCTAAGGTAATTGCCCTCAATGCCAACTTAGCCCAAGGTGAATGCAATCGACTTATCTTCTTGAAGGGGAAGATTGCTAAGCGGGATGTGTTATGTCTTTTGGACACAGGGGCTTCTCACAACTTCATAACCCCGGAAAGCGCCAAAAGGATGGAGCTCCACTTGGAGGAGCTCAAGGCACCCATTGAGGTGCATTTCGCGGATGGGGTTCCCCATCCCACTATGTCTCAAGTGAAAGGAGTTCCTCTCCAGCTAGGAAATTGGAGAGGAAAGGTGGACTTGCTAATTTCCACCTTGGGTGGAATGGATTACATCTTGGGGATGGAGTTCATCACCCAAAACAACGTGTTCATAGAAGGGCACAATAGGCTAATTAAAATCCCATTTAAAAACGAGATTGTATGGGTGAAGGCACATGAATTACCTTGTGTGGGTGGATCAACCATCCACTTTATGTTAAGAAAAACCTGGAAAAAGGAGTGTGTGGGAGGCTATGGCATAATGTGTGTTATGCAAGTGTTGGATGAGTGTGAGCCCAAGGAAGCCATCAAGTTGGTGACTTCTGCCAAGTGCATAAAGTAAGTTTTGGAAGAGTTCCCAAAAGTAATGCCCGAAGACCTACCCTCGAAAAGACGAATTGATCATGCGATCGAAGTGGTACTGAGAGTGGCACCTCCCGCCAAGGCCCCATATAGAATGAGCCATGAGGAGTTGAAAGAGCTTAAGGTTCAACTTGAAGAACTCCTCGTGAAAAGTTACATCAAACCAAACAAATCACCATATGGGGCACCCGTCCTTTTTGTTCACAAGAAGGATGGGATCTTGAGAATGTGTGTTGATTATAAAGCACTCAACAAGGCAACGGTGAATAACCGGTATCCTTTGCTTCGAATTAATGATCTATTTGATTGTCTCTCAGGAGCTAAAATATTTAGTAGGATTGACCTACGTTCGGGATATTACCAAATTCGGATTGCGGAAGGGGACGAAGAACAGACCACTTGTCGCACAAGGTATGGTTCATACGAATTTATGGTGATGCCTTTTGGGCTCACCAATGCACCCGCCACATTTTACACTCTCATGAATGACATTTTCTAGGAATGGCTTAATGACTTTGTGGTCATCTACATAGATGACATTTTTATCTATAGTGATTCCTTGGAAGAACTTGCGGAGCACCTCCGGAAGGTGTTCCAAAGGTTAAGGGAAAACAAATTGTATGCCAAGCTCGAGAAGTGCGAATTTGGGGTGACGAAAGTGGACTTCCTTGGACATAGGATAACTCAAGAAAGCTTGAAAATGGATGACCACAAGGTGAAGGCAATTGTGGATTGGAAACCACCCAAGTCGGTGCCGGCCTTAAGCACTACTAGAATTTTTATCTTTTGCAACTTGTTTTATGCAACTAAAAAATCTCACATGCAACTATTTTGGAATTGCATGCGACATTTTTTTAATTGCATTAGACAAGTTGCTAAAGATAAAATTTCTAGTAGTGAAGATCCTTTTTAGGATTGGCCTCCTATTATCGCAAGTTCATTAAGAACTTTGTGAAGATAGCCGCACCTTTAACAAACCTCTTGAAGAAATCCGTCGTCACTTACGAATGGGAAGGAGCATGTGATGAAGCCTTTGAGACCTTGAATGGTATTTTGGTGAAGGCGCCGATGTTGAAGCTGCCCGACTTTGACAAAGACTTTGAAATCCATTCCAATGCCTTCGACTTTGCAATTGGAGCAATCCTAGTGCAAGAAGGAAGACCAGTGGCATTCAAGAATAAGAAGTTGAGTGAGATGGAGCGAAGGTGGCCAACACACGAAAAGCAAATGTGGGCGGTCATACATTACCTCAAAACTTAGGGCCATTACATAGGCTCCAAGGACGTGATGGTGTGAACTGACAATGTGACCTTGAAGTACTTTGCCACTCAACCCAAGTTGTCATCCAAACAAATAAGGTGGCAAAACACATTGGCACTGTTCAATGTGGACATTCGACACAAGCCTGGGAAGGAGAACATAGTGCCCGATGTGTTGAGTCGAAAACACCAACTTAGAGTGGTGTATGTGGGAGAGACGAAACTTCAAAAGGAAGTTCGACTAGCAAGTCTGACGCGCTCCCAAATCACGGGGTGAAACCCACTTGAGGGTTTCACAAAGTCAAGTTGCGGAAAGTTGAGACTTGGAGGCACGCTCCCGACTTCCAATTCTAAAAAAGGGTAGAGGGTCGAGTTGGGAGCCCATGGATTAGACTAGGAAGAGGGACTAACTTAGCTCGTGTGAATCTGCATCCAAAAACCAACCACAAGAGGTTAGTTTAGCATTCGGGACACCCTTTGGTGTTGGGACTTGCCACGGGCACTTGGA
>Ga0116231_10002994_pt1 | contig 35291 bp, 31 predicted proteins | sample S1TSphgellanicum_2_FD_89695 | JGI IMG/M metagenome (GOLD analysis project Ga0116231, IMG submission 89695) | Host-associated microbial communities from peat moss isolated from Minnesota, USA - S1T2_Fd - Sphagnum magellanicum MG | ecosystem: Host-associated > Plants > Peat moss > Unclassified...
TATTTCTCTTCTTGTTATTTTTTCATTACTCATTTTCCTTTGCACTTCAAAGATGATTTCTAAAACTTGAGGTAGCATTCCCATAACATTTTAAATCACTCAAAATGAAACACATATGATGAAAATATAAATAACTAATGAATATGTATACTCATTAAGTTATAAGTAATTGATTATAGTCACAACATAGTTGAATAATAATACTTTTGTAGTGGTGCATTAGTGGCCATACTAATTGTATCAATGGAATCATAATTGAAAATTAGTTGCAAATGTGTCCCATAATGGGTGGTGGAAATGTGGACACATGGCATGATCGCATGTATGTACATTGTACATTAGTTGCAACATAGTTGTTGTTTTAGTGACACATTTATAATAGTTTTGAAGTAGTTGTCACATGCAATTATAATGTAATTCTTGAAAAAGTCAAACATGGTTGACTAACTATGTATGTATGATGTGTATAAATTATCGTATAGAAGACCCATTTTCAACTCATTTGTAACTATAATACGACTAACTAATATCTGACATGACAATTTATTTATTAATACACCATATTTCTAAGGGGATAGTTGCATAGTAGTTGTAATACCCAAGGAATAGTTGCATAACAATTGTATATGAATTATTTTTTGAGTTTTAATTGCAGGGTAGTGTGGTTTCGGTAGATGTGATTTCTCATAATATATCGCTCTTCATGCCTTCAACTAAAATTAGAAATTCAAACAAATATATGGTGTCAAAATTCAATGCAAACATAAAATTTAAATTAATTTTAGGGTTATTTAAATATGTGGATATTTGAAGATAATAATAGGGTGGGAGAAATCAAAACACCTTCACATAATACCCTTCAAAAAAATACATTCTTTTACACATGTCGTGAAACACATTAACACATAGTGATCCCCTTAAGATTGAAATTCAACAACCTCCACCTCACTTCAACTTTGTTTCATTCAACCAATTGAAAACTTCAACTATATTCACTTTCTTTAGACCCAAGCATTCCATATATAATGCCAAAAACTTTGGAAGAACATATATACAATAGACTATATTCACATGTCATCTAAGATTATTTAATTCTTTTAGAAGTTCTTAAAAAGACTTTTTGGTAAAATCTAATTTCAACCTTTTTTTGAATCTTGTGTCATGTCTTTTAGCCTTAATAACATTCTCCCACCCTTGGGTAGTCCTATCATTAAACAAAAGTTGGAAAATCATGCATTGTAAATTTGAAGATGTTTTTAAATACTATAACATAGCCTCAAATTTTGTCAATGTAAAAAAAATAATTAATTTTTTTCAAACGTAAATTTTCTCTACATAACAAAATTATTATACTTTCCATTCATTCCAACTTTCAATTCGTTTGAAATTTTTCATAATGTGAATATACATATTGAAATATTGGATGTATATACAATAATGCAATTCTAAGTCCTTAACTTCCATAATGACCAAGATAATATTCCCTTGATTTTCATAACTATTATAACAAGCTTTGACTTGATTAAACATTATTTCTGTGAAATCCAAGAGACCTATAATGGATTGTGGAATAAATATAAAGCAAGTTTTGGGCCTTAGTAACTTCTTTGGTAAGTTGTAACTTCCTAGTTTGTATTTAATTCTACAAAATCTATGTTGAGAACATGTTTAAAATACATATCTAAATTGAATCATGAATAAAAAATAACAAGATTTTTTTTAAATAAACATTTTCCTAGTTAAATACCTATTCTACCATTTGAATTTAATCAAAATTCCAATTTAGAAAACATAATTTGAAGCCAAAAGACAACTTCAAACATAGAAACTCAAATGCACAAAAGAGTACAATGCCCAACACTCCTAAAGGTCCAAGAAGATGAAGTCTAAACTTCCTTCCTTGGGAAATAAAATAAGACTAATATAACTAACTGCATACTAATATACTAAACTACTAACTATTATCTTTTCCTTTCCCATTCTTTTGTAATGAGGCAAGCCCTATTTACCCCCCCTAAATGTCATAGGAAGGTTCTCACAAAGCTACCATGTTGAAATTTCATCAACTTAGATGTGAAATCATTGTATTAAAATTAAAATCATAAATTTGAAGCATACTAAGCCTAGCCTTAGTTTATCATTAAATAATTAGTAGTCATTATTTAATATGTTTCATCTCATTCCTCATGAAGAGGATTATTGGGTGAATGCTTGGTTGAGTAGCTCATTTTAAAAGACAAATTATTCCACACAAAATTCATTCTACAATGTTAAATTGGTAATTTAATGTAGTATCATTGGTTAAATTGTAATTAATAAAGTCCATGTATTGAAAAACAATTCCATATCAATAGAAGCCGAAGTAAAGATCCCAAGAGTACAAACTTGTGAAAAAGGAAATTTGAAAATTGAGGGGAAAAAATTACACTAAGGACTTATGAAAATATGGTTCAATTTTGGCCATTCAAATTTTTTAAAGTTAGAACTGGCTATGATTTTCAAGGGAAGAATTTCATGTAAACATTTTTCATTTCATGTTACATCACATATACAGTCATTATGTGGAATTTGGAATGAAAATCAATATGAACTTTTCAATTTTCTATCATTCCAATTAGTCACCAAATCCATATTTTTGAACTTCAAAAGTTCATTGTTAAAAGTGAACGTCTTTTTTTTTTTCCACAAATTAATTTATAAAAATATGTTGTCATAACCAAGTTAATCTAAAACCAAATCTCACTTGGTAATTTTAAGATTATATCTTTTGCGACTTGAGACATCAAAACAAGATGGGTATTATAAAAAACCCAAAAATTATCACAAAAGTGAGCCATACATACACCCTATTGGAGGTTGGGGGACGTACTCCATTCATTTTAGATGAAAAGGGAGTTCAAAAGGAGAATAAAAATTCAAAGAAAGGGTGAAGTAAACAAGGAAAAGGATTTAACAATTATCCACCCATTCTAAAGGCAAGGGAAGTTGGAGAGAAAAAAACAAATTCACCCATTCCAAAGGAGAAAGAGGTTGGAGAAAAAAGGAAAGAAAAGTTCAAAGGTAGGTTTGTAAAAGGATAGTTGTTTGATTAAAACTTTAAGTGTAAACCCTAAAACCTTCACCACAAATGGGAACTTGAAAGGGCACTAGATCATGACATCTTGTGCTTTAGGTTAACTAATGTATTAACTTTCTTTTTCCTCCACCAAAATCTTGCTCACATTATTAGTCATTGACGTTAATTGTCATAACCCATGAAAAAGAATTTGTCACCATTGTTGCTTGCTCAAAGTTAGGTGTGATTGCCAAAAGATATGAACTTATGATGTTCAAGTACTAGCATTAGCCAATTAGTAGTATCAACTTACAAAGTTGCACCATAGTCCAAACCCATATGTCAAAGTTAAAATAATTCATTCATTGTGCATGGGGGATGAATTTTGAAGTGAAACACTAAATTTACTAGATGAAGCTTTTGACTCTTGGAAATTGTTTAGTTCGTTCAAGCAAAATTGACACAAGTATTAAGAATAAACTTTTGAAATGATAGCATAAAAAGAAAAGGAGAATTTGGGGGGCACACTTCCTAGCTTTTTGCACCTTGGAAAAAAAAAAGTGTGTTAGAGATCTAGGATGGGACAATTTGAAAATCTTGGGCACCTCATAAACAAATCACTTGCACAAGCCAAACAATGTAGGTGGTTAATGCAAATGGAGCCAATTTTGGGTCATAAATTTACATTGATTTCATTACACTCACACAATTTAAACTTGGGAAGAGACCACCACCTTCCTCTTTATAGTATACTTTGTGATTAGTGGTGAAGGTTACATTGAAATGAGGAAATGCTTGAGTTTAAAAGTGGGACTTGAAATGCCAAAATCTAGAAGTGGGACTTGAAATTCCTAAGTTATGAATCTCACAACTTTGTGGGCTCATATTCTGTGATATAAGCCTTAATTGAAAAGCTTCAAATTGCAAAGTTGTAACTTAAATTAGAACCTTCCAAAGCCATATTACATGCTTCCATTAGAGGTTAATTGATTCATGTTTCCTGCATTTTAATGGTTGGGAATCAAACTACCAATTTGACTTTCAACCCTTTTTTTGATCATTTAATTATTAATTCATAACTCCAAATGGATAATGTTAATTCATTTTCTATATCTATGTTTTCAAATTTAACTTTTCAACAATATATTTTTTGATTTGGATAAGGTTTACCACTTGCACTATCATCCCAAACACTAAAAAAAAATTGAAAATAAAAAATTACAATTTTAGTTGCAAAAGACAAAATTCTAAGTGTAACAAACATATGCAACTACAAACATTATAATCACCTTGGACAAGTGGCAGAAGACAACTAATTGCAAAAAACTCCATGTGGCATGTAAAATCACATTGATATTTGATTACAAGGAGTTTGCATCCATCAACTAATTGTAGGATTGTGCGACTACATAAAATATTTAACATCATTGAAAAAATCAATTAAGTTAAAAAATTTAATATAATATTTTAAAATCACCTATATAAAATAAATTATTTGGGCATAAATGTTTGGGCATAAATGAAAACTTTTTTCAACATTTATAAGGTTATCTGGTAGAATAAAAATTCTTCAAATGCCCAAAATGTTTTAGCATCAGGAGTTTTCCAGAGTACCCATTTTTTTTCTGGGCACAAATGAAAAATTTCAACCTTTATAACTTTCCCAATCAAGGGGGAAAATCAAGGTGTGAATCCAACTTTAAAGCCTAAATTTTTTTAAACCTTAGGCCTAAGAATTAAAAATATTCTAATCCTAAACCAAACTATTAATAAAGATTTTAATCATAGATTAAATTGTTTTAAATTATTTTAAACATTAGTCAAATTTTAACCAAAGATCAAAAAGTTTTAAAAATATTCTAACCATAAGCCAAAATCCTTAAAAACATTATGAGCCTAAGCCAAATTGGAAAAAAAATCTAATCTTAAACCACTCTCATTATGTTTTGGGGGGTGTGCAATGCTTAGTCTTGGAGGCATCTTAAAAATACGTCCTAAGGTTGAACCCTGAGCCAAACAAAACTATCTTAAGGTCCAAACTGAAATTGCTTCCAGTATGGCCCTTTTGATATTTGTTTAGTTGTTAGCCCTGTTTGTTGTTCGCACCTTGGCATTATACAATGGTCAACATTGCCATATATTGGCTGATAAAGGCCATACATTGTTCAATAATGCCGCACATTGTCCAACAATGAGCTATACAATGGCTGACTTGATACCATACATTAGTGAATAGGCCAATACAATGGTTGACTTGATGCCATACACTAGCCAATAAGCCAATAAAATGGTCGACTTGATGCCATACACTAGGCAATAAGCCAATACAATGGTTAATCATCTAAACTTGCACAAAAAGTGGTATAGTTTCTACCACGGAGAAGTGTGAATTATTCTAGAACTCTATATTAGGTTGATTATCTAAATCACATTTAACCGAGGAAAATTTTAAATTCACACCTTTTTTGGTTAAATTCACACTTTTCACGTGTCCGATTTTATGCAGATTAAATTTTAACTGTATGTTCCTTTATCAGTTCAATTATTTATGCAGGCAAGTTCTCGAGTTGTGCCCTGATTGACCACAGACCCCACACTTGCGTCCTTCCACGTATTCAAAGTGAAGGCAGGGGGTGGGACAGACACACTCAAATTTAATCTGCATATAATCAGACGCGCGAAGAAAGGATGTGAATTTAACCAAAAAAGGTGTGAATTTAAAAATCACCTTAACTGATGCTCAAAAATATCTGCAAGTGATACCCATGCTTAACCCTATCTCTGGGGTAGCTGAGAGCTTAAGGGTGTGAAAGAGGATTGTTGCATGCTGGAACCAAATTCGACAAAATCGACAATTTGATTCAATTTAACCTCATTTCATTTTTTAGTCCTTGTGTAGTTTGTTAGCTTGTTGTAATAAACAAGGCATCACAAACACGCTGGCCCTGCCAATAGATCAGATGTTGTACATCTCTACCTACTGTGTCCACACTCTGAACACCAAAAAAATCCATTCCAATGTAAACAGTCTAAACACTTTCACCAAAAAAACTAGTTCACCTAATGTGAAACTGGTTGTAATAAGGTAAAACTTCCCAAAGTTGGATGGAATGCGATAGTCCAACAAATGTAACTCTAAATCTTCGATTGCTTTTTCATCTGTGTATATTTTGCACATGTGACTCAAATTTTAAAGAATTTGATTGGCCTGGAGTTTGTTTGGGCATTCAATGGTGTGCTTCGCTACTCAAAGATCAGCAACAATGTAAGAATTGAAGTTTAATATAGAACCGGACTGAAATAGTTGAAACAATGGTATATTGTCAAAAACCCAATTGGATTATTAGAGGAGGAATTGATTGAAGACCCGGGCACTATACCCCCCACCCCAAGGTTCATAACCATTTGATTTTAAAGTTTCAAAAACCCCCTAAGGTAAAACTGGCCCATCATCGAACAGTAGCTTATCACCAAACACTTTGATAGACAGACCTTGTTTCAATTCTTCTCCATTTTGAGTGATTTAAAATGTTATAGGAGCACCTTCTCAAGCTTTACAAATCATCTTTGAAGTGCAAATCCAAAGCCAAAGATGATTTCAAAGCATGATTTGTAAATGCTTTAAAAAAAAAACTCATATATAGAACAGGCATGTGGATACTTGAATTAACCCCATCTATCTACCTCCGCCCCATAACCGAATCCCAAAACAAAATTCCAAAACCAAAGGCAACCCAAAGCAAACCAAAGCCCCCAAAAAGAACAAACGGAATTGCGCCTTGTCTAAAAAGCCTAACCGTTTATCACCAGGAAACACAGCAAGCGAAGAAAACAGGCGTTCAAAACGCTTTGAACAACAAGGAAGCTTTCTGTTTGGCTCCTCCTGCCACAGACTTTCATCCAGCTTCTCGTCTCCTGAGTCGCCTCTTCCCTTTCTTGCAGTGACCCAGGCTATGTTTCTCTTCCTCTCTCCCAGCAGATAAATAATACATTGCTTGCTTTCTGGCGGATTCAAATGGCTGCAGTTGTTTTTCCCTCCTCCTCCTCCTCCTCCTCCTCTTCCCCTTCTTCCTCTTCCTCCTCCTTTTGATTCTTCGCTGCTGTTTTCGTCTTGCGTTTTTTACATAATTGGCTCTACAGCTCATGAAGCGCACTTTGATAGTTTTGGATCAATTTGTGTTGTCGTCGTCGGCAGGAATCTGCAGCTAGACCGCATTTCGGTTGATTTAATAGGTCTTTTGACTGCCCACAAAGCTTTGAACAGTCCAGCTTTTGCTAGTCCGACCGATTCCTCCTCCTCCTCCCACTTTTGCCTGATGTTAGTAGCATCAGTAGCAGCAGCAGCATCAGCAGCAGCAGTCTAGGCATTGTCGTAATTAAGCTGTCTGAGAACCAGAAAAAGATTTCCAGCTCGGGAATGTACGAGCAGTTGATCGTGTGCAAGACGTGGAATTCGATTGGGGGATTCAGATGCACAGAGCTGCAATTAGCATCTGAAAGAAAGAGTTACATTTCAATGAATTGTTCCATTATACAATTGCGCAAGCCTGAACAAACGGACATCATATATATTGCGCATGACGATCGACAATGAATTGCGCTCGAACAATAGACGTTCTTTATAGCGCATGGGACTGTAGTATCATTGCATACGCATAGGAGGAGCAGGAGAAGGAGGAGCTTGTGAGCTCCTGGCGAGATTGGTCAGACGCCGACCATGGAGGCCGCCACTAGAGGCTTGGTAGCAGGCTCCCACAACAGAAATGAGCTTGTCGTAATTCGGTCTGAGAGTGATGGAGTAAGCTCACGCTTCTATAATTTCCGACACCAGATACAAGTTTGTGTTTTGGTCGCAGATCCACTCTGCTCAGGACACGATTGCAATTGCAAATGCAGGCGGGAGAGAAACTGAGATGTAATTTGTGCTTGTGTTTATCGCTGATGCTTTTGAACTTTGTGGGCTCGCAGCCAAAACCCTCGAATCAATTCAACGGCCATGTATGTCAGATATGCGGGGAAGGTGTGGGTGCTACACTGGAGGGCGAGCTTTTTGTCGCATGCAACGAGTGCGCATTCCCTGTCTGCCGCCCCTGCTACGAATACGAGCGCAACGAAGGAAACCAGTCGTGTCCACAGTGTAGGACACGCTACCGTCGCCTAAAAGGTTCAAAGTTCAAACCTCCTCTTCCTCTTCTCTACGTACCTTCTCTAAGTCCTCTCTTCTTCCCAAGTTTCTCTCTTGATCTGCAGCAAGTTTGTGCAGTCCTTCGTGAACCTGCTTTCTTTCTTTCACATCAAATGCCATATTCATCTCACACTTGTGTCGCATTCTTTGCACGGCGGTGGGGGGGCCTTGGGAAGCAGGGAGTCCACGTGTGGATGGTGATGAGGAAGAAGAGGAGGTAGATGATCTGGAGAATGAGTTCAATTTTATTGAATTGAACAATCCGCGAGACAAGCAGCAAGACACGGAGACAACTCTACATGGGCATGCCAGTTTTGAGAGGAGGAATGAGAGGAGGGATGATCATCATGTTGTCATCATGTCACATTTGCAGCCACAGTTTCCACTCCTTACAAATGACCAGATGGTAAGTACTTTGCTGCTGAAGAATCAAAGACACAGAAATATTTTTCAATAGGAGATCATGGTTGCCCCTTGGTCTTCTGACTCCTGACCATTGCCATCACAACAGGTAAATGATGAATCACAGTCTGTCTCCCCACAGCTTCATGCAATTGTAGTTCCTTCAAACCTGGGTGGCGGGAAGCAAATACACACTCTCCCAGGCCTTGATGGTAAAGGTGAACTGTTAAAAAATTCCTCAATCCTCTGCTCTGTGACATTATCAAAACTTCTCCTGGTTTCTCTTAGCAGAATCTTTTGTTTTCTTTTTGTGTTCTTTTGGATCTTAATGGAGTAATTTGACATGGAAATTGCACTAAAACTTGGTCTTAGCAGCTGATCATGAGTGCTTCACTACTTCAGTGCAAGCACGGCCGATGGACCCAACAAAGGATTTGGCAGCATATGGATATGGGAGTGTGGCATGGAAGGAGAGGGTTGAAAGCTGGAAGCAGCAACAGGAAAAGATGCAGGTGATGATGACTGAAAGTGGTCAAGCCATTTCCACTGCAAAGGGTGGAGACCCAGCTGAGGATGGAACTGGTGGTCCAGATCTACCCATGTATGTTTGGCCTACCTATTTCTTGAAATTTCTGGTTCTTAAGCTTACCGAATTCTGATACAAATGTTAGGTAAGTTTTGACAGCATGATTTCCAATAGATTTCAAGGAGATTTTTGATATTCACACCGTAATTTAAAGCTTGCTCATGTGATTGTCTTATGATGGCATCAATAGTTGTGTAACTCACATGGTGGGTGATTGTGTTGGTCTGTGGTGGTTTGTGTGGCATAATGGCAGCATGGATGAGTCAAGGCAGCCTCTCTCAAGAAAATTGCCATTTCCATCAAGCAGAATCAATCCATACCGCATGCTGATAGTGATTCGTCTTGTGGTTGTTGCATTCTTCTTCCGTTACCGAATCTTAAACCCTGTACATGAGGCTTATGGCCTCTGGCTTGTTTCTGTCATCTGTGAGATCTGGTTTGCCGTGTCATGGATTCTTGACCAGTTTCCAAAGTGGTTACCTATCAACCGGGAAACATACCTAGACAGACTAGCCTTAAGGTGATGTTTATTAACTCTGACCTCTATATCTCTTTGGGTGACTTGCATAATCCATTTCAGTTTTGTGTGAAGTGACTTTTGTATCTATCAAGCATGCACTTGACTTGATATGTGTCATTCAGGTATGAGAAAGAAGGTGAACCATCTCAGCTGGCTCATGTGGACATATACGTGAGTACTGTGGATCCTACAAAGGAGCCACCACTGGTCACAGCCAACACTGTTCTATCAATTCTATCAGTTGAATACCCAGTAGACAAGGTCTCCTGCTACATTTCAGATGATGGAGCAGCAATGTTAACCTTTGAGGTCCTTTCAGAGACATCTGAATTTGCCCGCAAATGGGTACCTTTCTGCAAGAAATTCAGTATTGAGCCCCGTGCCCCTGAGATGTACTTTGCTCAAAAGATCGATTATCTCAAGGACAAAGTGCAGTCAACATTTGTTAAAGAACGGCGAGCCATGAAGGTGGGTTACATACTTTCATCTGCTTGTGTCCCCTGCACTTTCCATGTGACAGTCTTACCTCAGTCTCACAGTGGTCTACCTGTTTGTGATTTTCCAGAGGGAGTATGAGGAGTTCAAGGTAAGGGTCAATGCCTTAGTTGCTAAGGCTCAGAAAGTGCCTGAAGAAGGGTGGACAATGCAAGATGGAACACCATGGCCTGGAAACAATACCAGGGACCATCCTGGAATGATCCAGGTTAGATTCTTGGTCCTTGCATTCAAGTTTTACCATCAGGATCTATTGTTTTGCATGTGTTTCAGGAGTAGAGTTGGGATTTGGTCCTGAAATGTTTCAGCACTTACACCTGAAGTGATATTGCAGGTTTTTTTGGGCCATAGTGGTGGACGTGACACTGATGGAAATGAGCTTCCTCGTTTGGTCTATGTTTCAAGAGAAAAACGTCCTGGTTTTAACCACCATAAAAAGGCTGGTGCCATGAATGCTTTGGTAAGCTTCCTGCAGTGATGAAAGACTGTAGCTTTGGAGCCTTCATGAGAGAACAAGATCTTCCAGGACCCTGGTCTGTTACTGACAATCTAAGAATGATACTTTTTCTGGTCCAGATGCGGGTGTCTGCAGTTCTCACAAATGCTCCCTATCTTCTCAACTTGGATTGTGATCATTACATCAATAACAGTAAGGCCATCCGTGAGGCCATGTGCTTCATGATGGATCCAACTGTTGGGAAAAAAGTCTGCTATGTGCAATTTCCACAAAGGTTTGATGGTATTGATCGGAATGATCGATATGCCAACCACAATACTGTGTTCTTTGATGTAAGCAAGAATCTACATCACTGTTCACATTCTATTGTCCTTTACTAGTAACTATTATTGAACATTCTGTTTGCATGGTAGGCCTAGACTTGGGAGGATTTCTGGTTGCAGAGACTTCTAGCTTTGGTCTTGTCATTGTGCTTACACTTCCAAAGTCTTGGTGCAGATAAATATGAAAGGTCTGGATGGAATCCAGGGTCCAGTATATGTGGGTACTGGATGCGTGTTCAGGAGACAAGCATTGTATGGATATGAGCCACCAGTAAAGGACAAAAAAAGTATGTGCAGTTGCAGCTGCTTTCTACAATGGTGCTGTGGTTCTCATAAAAATTCCAAAAAGCCCAAGTCTGGGAAGCAACCTCAAATGAAGAAGGCACAGTCAAGGACAGGATCAAACACCCCTATCTTGGGCCTCGAAGATATTGAGGAAGAGATCGAAGGTGGGAGAAGTTTGCATTGTGATTGCAAACTTGGATGCATCAATTGTATAATGTATTGTAAATGTTTCTTCTGAGTATTCAAGTGTATTATAGCTAGACATTGAGGTTTGAGAACAGGGAATTCATGTGCTTCTGAGAGATAATGTGGACTGATCCACGTTATGGCAAACACAGGGATTGAAGAAGAAAAATCATCATTGATGTTGGTGAAGAATTTTGAGAAGAGATTTGGCCAGTCACCTGTGTTTGTTGCATCTACACATCTTGACAATGGGGGAGTTCCACAATCAGCCGGTCCAGGCTCCTTGCTCAAGGAGGCCGTTCATGTGATTAGCTGTGGGTATGAGGATAAGTCAGAATGGGGAAAGGAGGTGAGCTCATAATTCAGGACTTTCCTTCCCTTGAAGTGGGTGCCAATAGATCATTATTGTGTGTCTCTTCAAGGCACTCTTTTTTGATGACATGTTCTTCCAATCCGAGCAAATGTAATGACAAAATGAATGCTGTTTGTAGATTGGTTGGATCTATGGGTCAGTGACAGAAGATATTCTCACTGGTTTCAAGATGCATTGCCGGGGGTGGAGATCAATTTATTGCATGCCACCTCGGCCAGCCTTCAAGGGATCAGCACCCATCAATCTGTCTGACCGATTGAATCAAGTGCTTCGATGGGCACTTGGTTCAGTGGAGATTTGTCTCAGCCGACACTGCCCTTTATGGTATGGCTATGGAGGGGGTTTGAAGTGCCTAGAAAGACTCGCCTACATAAACACCACAGTGTACCCTCTCACGTCACTGCCACTGATTGCCTACTGCACACTGCCTGCTGTTTGTCTGCTGACTGGAAAATTCATCATTCCCACTGTATGTTTCTGCAACTTACCCTTTCATTTTGACACTTACAATCCAGAAGCTCTTAGACCTGGACATCTTTGTAGCTTCATCAACCATGAGATGCTTTTCTTCATGAGCTCCTTCTCACATTTATTTCACAAGTACTGAATTCATTAGTGGAATCTAGGATTATTTGGCTGCATTTTGGACATGACTCAGTCCTTGTCTTTTCTCCTACACATCACAAAGTCTGTTGTTGCATTGTTGACTAATATGGTGTTTTCTGTTTGTGCAGATCACCAATCTTGCCAGTCTCTGGTTTATATCACTTTTTATTTCCATCTTTGCCACAGGTATTTTGGAGATGCGGTGGTCAGGAGTGGGGATAGATGAATGGTGGAGAAATGAGCAGTTTTGGGTTATTGGAGGTGTCTCTGCTCACCTTTTTGCAGTGTTTCAAGGCCTACTGAAGGTCTTTGCTGGTATTGACACAAATTTCACTGTCACATCCAAGTGCTCAGAAGATGCAAGTTTTGGGGAGCTTTATGCATTCAAGTGGACATCCCTTCTGATTCCGCCAACTACACTTCTGATCATCAATCTAGTGGGTGTTGTTGCTGGCATCTCAGATGCTATCAACAATGGCTACCAATCATGGGGGCCTTTATTTGGAAAGCTTTTCTTTGCATTTTGGGTTATTGTGCACTTATACCCCTTTCTGAAAGGATTGATGGGTCGGCAAAATCGAACCCCAACAATTGTGATAGTGTGGTCAATCCTTCTTGCATCCATATTCTCACTTCTATGGGTGCGCATTGATCCATTTTTGGCAAAGATCAATGGACCCAACTTGCAACAGTGCGGCATCAACTGTTGATCTACAAGTCTTTTCCTGCTGTATACCATGACACTAGCATGATGACCATGCAAATTTGAGAGAGTCAAGAGGACCCAAGATGGATAGAACTCATGTGCAGCTGTGTGCAGAACAGAGGTTTGGTAGAAAATAGAGACACAGGGACAAGGGAGGTGACAGAAGACCAAACCATATGTACATCTAAAGGCAAATTGTCAGAAATGGGGTTTTGTGCCCCATATCAGCCATTCTGCACACTCTATTACACTTCAGTCACAAGGGAAAATCCCCTCCAGAGGTAACTTGCCATATGCCAAACAGACCAGGTCAAATTATTCAATATTACCTTGTATCATCATCATCCACAGTGCTTACAGACCCTCCATATGTTCATACCAGCATTCTAGGTGTATTTCACAATTGCTAAGCTATGTGTGCAAAACCTCCAGCATCACTTCTGTTGCAATTCTAGGAGTGTCTAACATAATCTTTGGAAATAAAGGCCCTAAAGTCTGAGAAGTCCCAGGTAAATCTGACCTTCCTCCTTAATAAATAAGAACCAGAACTTTGTTGTGCCTATAATGAAGTGTTGGACAATTCTAACTTTTTTGGTCCCACAAACTTTACAATTCCATGCACATTGTTGATTCATGCATATGCATACTTTTGTTGCACAGTCCTGGGCAACAGCTGATGAAAACACAAGAACACAAACCCACCCATCAATTAGACCAGGTCTCCACACTACATTGCCCAATGTTTTGGAGGGTGAAATGCCTGCAGATGCTTTGCTTGATGAAATCAATTGCCAAACAAAGTCATCTCAGAGAAGGAAACCCACATCCAATCTATAAAGAGCAACCACAAGCATAGGCATAATATATGTCCATAATTCTTTCTAGACACTAGGAAATCCTAGAGACACAACTCAAGTGCAGAATATACATCAAGCTTACAAAATACATAGGAATGCTCAAGTAGTTGTATCTAGAAACCTGATTGAACTAGCCCAACATTGGCCAATGCAAGACAACTCTAAAAATTTGGACAACTAGTCTTGGGATTGTTCATAAATAGGGTGCAAAAAACCAAGTTGTTCAGGGGCTTTGGTCTCAGGGTTTTCTCCCAGAAGCACATGCCTCACTGCCAGAGCCCAAAAGGTTGGACAAAATGCATCAAGGGTGGTATGAACTTAAAGAGAGAAATTGCTTAAAACTTTTCCTGCTACCAAAAATACAGTCCATCAAAATTAAGTATTTTGTCTATGCCTAAACCTAAGGGTTTGAAGGATGTGCAAAAGTGGCTGTAACAGGATAACCCTGTAATGAGAACCTCCTATACCCTACAAGTTCTTTCTTGTTCCTTTTGATCAGTTTGATTCTTCTTTGTATGCAGAGCCTATAAGAGAGCTAGTCACCTCTCATAGTCTGACAACATACTTTGCCGAACCTTTTCTGTAAGCAAATGCTGAGCAGTGCGCACACCTTCAGCAGTTCCAGCAATTGTCACCTTTCTGCAATTTGAAGGAAAGCCACTTCAAATGGTGGACAGACAAGGCAGAGAAAACGAAACTACAAAACAATACCTTAACACTGACAAGATAAAACACTATCTGAAGGCTCTGATTTCTCAAAAGTAGAAAAGTCATGGCCCTAAAAGCCCTGAATAAGATACATGGACAAATTCTAGGAGCAATTTTAGTTGTCAATGGTTTGACTACATCATTGGTGGTGAAAACACATAAGGGGCCACAACTGCATACAAAAGGAACCAGTTCCTCAGTCCATAATTGCATCCCTTGCAGTAACTTGTTGCTCTGACTGCTTACAAGGTAATGTCCATGAGACCTGATACAGCTGGAACATACCTATTCTTAGTGCCAGTAATAAAGTCACCTCGATCAGAAATTTTGATCTTTACGCCACAAGCCTACCACAGAGAGCCAGTCCCCCATCAATACAACACTGAAGATAAGCTAATAGGAACACTGGGTTTGCAACAGAATGTCAGCAGTAAAACATAACTTTAAACTTCAAAAAGTAAATCTCAGATCAAGCAGGACTAGTGAACAGATCAGACCTGCTGAATCTCAATAATGATTTTGCCACCACGACCCACAATGGCTCCAATTCGTTCATCAGGTACAGCTATAGTGATGGATGTGGTGAGTGGGCCTGCTTGTACTACTGGCAATTCGAGTTGTAATGGTGAGTGAAGAGCAACAACTGGAGACATTATACCCTAGAAACAAACAAACATGAAAATGAGGTCTAATGAATGTCCGCATAAGAAGAAAGTATTCTAGAAATGAATAACCTCCAATTCATCCAGACTTCAACAAAATGTGCTTTCTTGAGTATGGACAGTCTTAACTCCCAGGTCAATGGTTGAAATGTGGCAAAAGGGTTGGCACCTTGCTGCGCGGACTTGTCCCTCCAGAAACAAATGGTGCAGCTCCATATCCAGTAGGTGAAATGCTTGCAGCAGCAAAACGGTTTCTGATTTCTTGCAAACCGAGCAATCCTGAGGTCATGTCAAAAAATATTACCAATTGAATTGAGTTTCCTGCCTCTATCAAATATTTTTGATTGGAATGACCAATTACTGGAAAAAAAATCAGTGCCTGCTTCAAAAGATTGTTACAACCCCTGAAGAATGTGAGAAAACCAGCAGTAGACCTTAATTAAGCAAAAGTTTACAATCAATGTCTTACCTGGATATGAGATAGGTGTATTCACATATTGAGAGTAGTTTGGATCTTCAATAAGTTTTGTGAGGATAAGGGCAACTGCTCTGAGCTGCTGCTCTAATGTGCCTGTTATTGTAACAATTCGATCACTGACGCCTGGTATTGATTGGTCCTGTGAAGAGAGCTTGATATTTGCACCAGAATCTTCAACAAACATCCTGCTTGCAGGCCACTCACAATTCACATGATTCTTTCCCCAATCCTTACTAAGCAACTAGAAAAGCACCATATTGTAATTAAGGTGATCTCACAAGGATGCATCATTGTCCACTTCCTTTCAACTGTAGCATACAATGAAAACCTTCATCCCTCAGTAAAAAGAAAGAGTGATTATTAGTCTACCAAATTGCATACTTGAACAACAAAGAAAGAAGGTTCGTTATGAACAAGCCTCCAGGAGGCTAGTATAAGGCATAAGGACACCTATGATGCTGAAGAAAAAGAACATACTTGATAGTGGCACCACCCTTGCCAATGATAGCTCCACACACATTGCTTGGAACAATAAGCTTGACCTGATTTGTTTTGAGGTCTTGTCCCTCATGGTCCTCTTCAGTCTGCATGTGGATACACGAACTATAAGCAACATCTGCCATCTTCCCATCATGATGTGTCAACAAATCCCTATTCAATTGTGCCACTGGTGCTACTTTGCTAATTTCAGAAATGAATTCTCACTTCACCAATGCCAATGAAAGGGATGAAGAATAAACAGAAAGTCTGTTATTCTTCCACACTGATCTTACTGCATTAGTATAGATGCTACAAATGCAGTATGAAGCATTGAATCTGCTGGGCACTGATGAACTCTCAAGGTTAAGATAACAAGTAAAAGTTTGATGAACCTTGGCAAATAACAAAGCAACATGGAAAAGGACCTCATTGAGAATCTTCCTGAGAATGAGATGAAGTGCCGTCAAAACTTCAGAGCCGATGCCGCTGATTGAAATGATCCGGTCTGTGGTTCCAGGGAAATACTCATGATTTCGCGATAGATGGATGCGAGCTCCTGATTGAGCTTGATAGTCGCTAATCGTGGCTCCACCTTTGCCGATCACCGATCCTGCTGCCACGTTTGAGATCAGAAACCTGATGCTGGAAGGAGCGGTACTTGCGTTCTCTGCAAGCAAGGGTACATTTGTTAGCAAAGTGGACGTGGCACCCCCAATCTTCCACCTCACAAAAAAAATACTTGACTAGTTCGCTAAGTTCGACAATCTGAAAAACATCCACCATGAAGAAAAGAACATCTCCAAGAGAGTTTGGTTGGGATTCTTCGAAATTTCACATGCCGATCGACCTCGACATCATCTCCAGCTTGGTCTAGAGAAAGATGAACTACTCCTCAGCATCTTCTGAGAGTTTGCAGCTCAAGACGACGGTTAAGAAAGACACATGCGGACACATAAGCGGCAAATAAAATGCAAACTACCTACCGAAACTAGGGTTTAAGCTAGCAGCGCAAATTGGTGACCAACCCAAACAAATTTGGCCCCAATAACCTTTCAAGTACCATGCACATGGAATCCATCACAAAGGCGGAGACCTCGAAACTTTTCGGTCCCCACAGAGACATCGGAGCTGAAGAAACCGATGAAGTGACAACCCCAAAAAACATTCACTGAACTAGGGTTTAAGGAAGGATGAGCACACGAAAACAAAAATGCAGCCAATTCGGATTTAAAGATATCGTTCAAAAGCTGGCAACGTACCGGAGTCACGTAGATCAACAGCCTTGGAGGAAGAAGACGCCAGATCTGGCGACGTCGTCTCCATTGCCGATCGCTGGAGCGCTGTACGCGCGTTGGTCGCATCGCCTCCTTCCTTCTGTGTCTCCCACCCTGCTGCTCTCATACGCCCATGTTCAGCCGCATGGCATCCATGGCATGCAGGAGGGCCAACACCATAAGGCGTACCCTACCCTATCCGCACCCCGATGGTTGTGCTCGAGTAAGTCTTTAGTTTTTCGCTTCATGAGAGAGACATGCGTCAGTTAGCACTACCTTGTCGCGATGCTTCGGTTGCATGCATATGCATGCGGGCACACGTGCATGTTGCGCGACATCGGCATCCATGAGTAAGTGATGCCGGATTCGCAACATTAAAAAAAAATGCACATGAGTAGTAGGGTTTAGGGTTTCAGGTACAATTCTGATATCTTTACATGCTTTTGATAGTTGAACATTCATTTCTGATTTGGCTTTCAGTCATTGAAATTTGGAACAAAGCAAGTAACTTAGGGATGCCTCCTTTTCTAATCTTTGTTATCTCACTTTGTTATTGGAAAAAAGTTTGGTAAGTGCACAACAAAAAAATACAAATTATAAAAATTATATATATATATGATTAAAATTGTCATGATAGGAAAACATTATAGATCACACAAATAGTTTTGGGGGTCACAAAAAGGTCCATCAAAACCTCCTAATGTTAGTTTGTCACTTTTGTGACATGTGGTTTATGTCGCAATGCAACTTTGCCATTCTAGTAATCCATGTTTGCATGCTAAAGGTTTGTCCATTTGTTCTATAACTAAACAAAACAAACTTTACATAGTTCACACTGCAAAATGTAGAAGCGCATACCCATTAAAGTTTTAAAACTCGTGTTGTCGATTATTTTATTGGCTCTCCCCTAGGGGGAAGAGACTATGGAATGGTGGCTACTTCATTTGGTCCGTCTAACACATTGTTCAAGTTTCAGCTCATCAATTCAATACATAAATTATTACAATTTAAAATAGTGATGAATAATTCTCAAAATTGAAAATAAAATATGAACAAGACATTTTGATAAGAGGAGGGGTAAGATGGGATTTTGGAAATTTGGTGTTTTTTCCAATGTTGGACAATTTTTAAATTAAGGATAGATAAATGTAAAAAAATTAGAACTAGCAGTTGTAAAAAAATTTAACGATTTGTTCAAAATTGATTTTTTCCCCTTTCAAAATTTCAATAACTCATACATTCACAACTTAGATCCTTTACTTTAATATTAATATTATTATATTTTAATAACCTAATACCATTGGATATCTATTCATCACATCAACTTCAAAACTCCATTTGTTTTCCAAAGGAAAAAAAAGACTTTCGTTGGTTCTATGGAAGATGTATAAAATAGAATTTTAATGCCAAAACAATTATTTCAAAATTTCAAAATACAATAACAAGAACCTTTCAAAGTTCACAAAAAGAAAGGAAAATACCCCTTCTCCCCCCTTGTGAAATTTCACACAATGTTTTTTGAAGACCCACAAAATGAGGAAGAAAAATTGAAAACTTTAGAACTTCAAAATAGTAAAACAAAAAACTCTCAAAATCCACAAGAGCAAACCGACAAGTTTAAACAAATAAACAACTATGTATTTGAGATAAAATGATTTATTAATATACATTGAGAGAACTTAACAAGGAGCAAGAGTGAGGGTGTGGGTTCAAATCTCCTAGGTTACATAGGATATTGCTTATAAAAAAACAACCTTAATTGTCAGCCACTAGCCGTTCAGGTGGGGGGATCAAGTCAAGTGAATCTTTTTTTTCTCCAATTAATGGGGTCAATTCATGTGAAAGAAAATTTCGCAATAGGTCCCCTTAAGTGAAATGTTTTTTCACAACCCTCGGGTGATTTAAATGAAATTTTTTGTGTCAAGTGGGGTAATTTTAATCACTTTCTTTTCATTGCTGATGGTGGGTTGTTTCACCCTAGTGGGGATCAATTAAAGTGATTTTTTTTCACCCCCAATGGAGGCCACTTCAAGTCATTTTTTTTTCGCCACCAATGGCGGGTCACTTCAAATGATTTTTTTTTCACCACCAATGGGGGATCACTTCAAGTGACTTTTTTTTTCATTGCAATGGGAGGTCGCTTCAAAAGATTTTTCATTCCCAAAGGTTTTATTTCTTCACTTTTCTAGTTCATAGGTTTTGACTTTTCCCCCTGTTTAGTTGTTCGGGTCATCATTTAGGGTTTTTTGTTATTATGGTTGCCCAAAGTTTTATAGGGTTTTATAGGGTGGTTATATAAGGTTCTTGTATCAAGTTGTATTTCAATCTACAACAATTAAATGACTTTTGGTTAGAAATTGTGACCCATTGAAAGATAATGGGTCTCAAATAAGGTTAATTCAATATCTCTTCATGTTTTCAGTCTTGTGCTCAAGTAGAGTTTTTGTTTTGAGATTGTTAGACTTTGATTTAGTAACGTCCAAATGGCAAAAAAAATGAGCGCCTAGTTCTTCTAGTCGAAGACATTGATCATATAATTCACAGTGTTGTTTTTGAATATTTGGTTTTGAATGTTAATGGCAACTCATGATTTCATCTAAATATTGAATCTATGGCTTTTTCATATCGTCATGTAAATGTCATTAATATTGTGGGTACCACCACAATTATTATCAACATTAGAGGAATTTTGATCAAAACACATGTTATGTTCACAAAAAATGGTCGTTTTTTATGGCTGGAATTTTTTTTTAGAAGGCCAAAAAAAATTATGATAAAGGAGATTCTGATTGGATGATTGAACTTTCCGTAGCCACAAAAGTGACAATCATTCCAACATTTGATCCTCTTGTGAAGTTGCATTTTCTACCAAAAGACACCATTCATAGCTTTTATCACCACATGCTCCAACCCTTTACTTACAACCACCATTACATTTATTATTATTGGAGTGGATGGTAAGATTGATAGCAACTTTGAATTTTTGGTTGTTAACAATGGAGCAATCCAAAAGACATTCAAATTGTAAGTTTTTGAAAATCAAAATTTTAAAAAAACATTGCTTTTGGTTTCTTCCAACTTGAACTTATGGTGCATTTGTTTTGTTGTAGGTGAGTTTTGTTGTCTCGTTTCATGCTAAGTTCCATGGTTTGGCATAACAATTTCGGAAAGGAATACTTACATTTTGCATTGTGAAAAATATTGTTTGTAACAACAAGGGCGATGTGCATCTGCTCACCATCATTCATCCATCATTGTTCCAATACTATCAACTTCATTGGAAAAAAAATTGAAAGAGGTTTTCAATCTCCATATGAAACCTAATTGTGCCATAACCTGCAAGGTTAGTCTCATTTTATTCTTTTTCATTGTACTTTAATATGTTAGAATTGAACTATTTTAATTCATTATAACTTTTTAACATTTTGATTTGATTTGAAATATTCAACTTTCTAACACTTGATTTTTTTATTAGGTTAATGGGTGTTTGACGGTCACAAATCCTTCCGTTTTGCTCTATAAATGAGTTTGCTCCAAATGCAAACTTGGTGATATTTACCGACAATCTTTTAATGGGTTGTATTTTTGCAATTTATGTAAAGTTGCTACAACATGCGCTTTTGATATTCACATCAATACCACAATTGAAGTTGTTGATGGCCCACCATGCATTTCCCATATCAAAACTCCTTGGTTGTTACCCTTGTTCAAACTCCAAGAAAAGGATTTTATGGCAAAGTATTCCAATGAAAAAGTGTCTATGATCGAACTCCTTGGAGATTTGAAAGTTTTTGGTACTTTCCATTTGAGTCCAATTGGGGAATGTGTTGGATACAATGAGAAATTCCAACCTCAAGAAATTGTTGTAAAGGTTGTTAGAAAAGTTGTTGGAAATTCTTCTTGTGCTTGAACTTTTTTGGGATTTTGCTTTCATCAAAATATTTTGTATTTTGTATGTAGTTCAATATTTTTGTATGTAGATAGGTCTTTACTACATATTGTAAGGCCACACCTTTAAAGTTTCAATATGACCATATTTTTTCCTTATTGCTGATTTTTTAGTTCATTTCTAACTTTTACCAAAAAATTGACAAAAACATCCACATTTTCAATACCTATCACCATACCAACATATCAACATACCACATATCACATACCCACATATCACATATCATATACCCACATACCAACATATCACATACCACATTCCACATACCAACATACCACCATATACCTCACTCCATATTATCTTTATTATTTAGGGGTTTTTATTTTGCCCCAATTTTTGTGTTTCCAATATTCCATTATCTTGCCCAAAAACTATACCATTATTAGAATTCAAAAGTATTTTGTGAAATTGAAGTTTCCAAATTAATGGCATTTTGGTGAATAGTGCATTTGGTAATGTATCAACTAGTTAGTAATGGGCCATTGCCCCTTTTTTTCTCTTTATTTTTCTGTTTTTTTCTCAAGGATTACTTAGCTAACATTGTGGATTAGGCTTCTCTTTTCTTTTGTCCTTTTTCCCCTCAACATCTTTCCTTTCTTCTTCTTGGTTTTGCTTCACACATTAGTTAATTAACATTTAACTAGTTTTTTAGCCACTAATTTTTAATTTTATTTTGGGTTTGTCATAGTATTATTTTGTTGAAAAACATTAAGCTTCTCCCATTAATCAAATTACATAAACACAAGAATATTTTAATTTTCCTTTATGTTTTATTGACCTCATAATGAACATTGATCTTGTGATTCATGATCATCATCTTCAACAAATTCAAAAATATCCTTTTGTCCATAGTGATTGTTTGTTTGATTCTTTAGCATTTTTACTTCATTACTCCCAAATTTCATTTCAACTCCGAATTCAATGCATGATCCATTTTGCACAATCCCTTCAACAACCCATTAACCCCAAATTCAAGAATTGATTGATATTCATTTCAATGTTTCTTTATTATATGAAGATCATGGTATAAATTCTTTACAAACCTACATTCAAAAAATGAGCATAAGTGCTAATTCTAGAGGTTTATGGGGTGATAATCGTGCCATACTTTGTTTGGCGAATTATTTACATAGGCCCATCCATGTTTGGTCAAAAAAAAATTGTGTGATATGTTTTCAAACGAGTGATGATTTCATAAACAATAACACATTACAATTATTTTATCATGATGACATGGTAAATGCTAGAAATGGGCATTATGAACCAATCACTTTTTACAATGCCTCATGGGAAGTAGACCAAAACATGTTACCATAATCAAAATGACATGTTCCCAAGTCCCTAGTTAGCCCCAAGTTGGGGCTAAGTCACTCAAGTTGCGGAAATGCCGGGAATTCGGGGCACACTACCAGCTTCCAGCACTAAAAGGGGGGTAAGAGGGGCATGCTGAAAGCTCCAGGATTAGACTAAGAAGAGGGACAAGCTACTTAGTTATTCGGTCCTGCATCCCAATCCAACTAACAAGTGGGTTAGAACTCATTCTGCACACTTTTAGTGTTGGGACAAGCCACGGGCAACCTTGGACTCACTTGACTCACCACGGCCCGGACTCGGGGGAAGCTACCACCTTCCCCCATATAGTATTATCTGCGTCTTTCCACCGCACTTGCATCCGAATGGCACTTTTTCCCGGGACTCCCAAAGTGGAGTCCCGAAACTGTCCCAGTTTGGACTCCTGGGACTTTGGGCGTTCATAACTTCTCGCCCCGAGCTCGGATCAGGACGAGGTCTAAAACAAAGTTGTAGCTCTCCTCGAGAGCTTTCCAACGGTGTGTCGCACTTCACCTACACGCACTGGGATCAGGTCGATTCCCGAGTTTTAATGGTCGGGAGTCAAATTGCCAATTTGACTCCCGGCTCTTCTTTTGACCATAACTTGTGTTGCAGATGTTCAAATGGCTCATGCAAGGTCATTTTGAACATCTACACTTCAAGACCTTTCCAAGGGTATAAAAAACGTCTCAATGTGAAGTGTTTTGACCCCTGAAATTGCACTCTGAGTTTTCGGGAGTCCCGGAGGACTCCCAAGTCCCATTTTCGGGAGTGTGAGTGGCGACTTCACACTTCCCTCAAAGTGGGGTTGCGACACAAAACATACCAACCAACCAACAGCAATGCCCATTAAACAATGAAGTCAAAAATAATATTTATCTTTGTATGGAATTGATGATAATATGCATCCACAAAAATAAAAATTTGAAGTATCACATGAAAATGTGATTGAAAAACCTAAACATTTCCATTGGAAACCCATGCACAATGAACAATTAGAAAATTTAATGATTACATTTCCATTTTCCACTTCAAATTATATAGCAAACAAATTTCTTATCAACAATTCCACCTTAAAATTAAAATTCATTCAAGTATATTTTCATTTACGTCATTTTCATTAAAAAATGTAAATCTTGTAAAAAAATTAACTTTTGTTTAAACAACATACAAACATTAACAAATACAAATGTTGGCCTTAATGACATTCCACAAACACATTTTCTTGAACAACATTCACATGTGTTAACCATAATTCTTTGTGAATCGGTGACACATGTTGAATTTGTAATAATTGAACTAGTGACACTTGTTGAATTGGCAATAATTAAACTCGTGACACCTATTGAACCGATAGTAACTGAACTGAAGACACCTGTTAAACAAGTGGTCCACAAAACTTGTACTTGGCAAAATAGGTAGTTAATAAAACAAGTAGCATATTTTGAAAATTTTGACTGTTTGTAATATATTTACTAACTAATTTTTAATATTTGATTAGAACAAGGAGTTTTATCAACAATTATAACTATTTCTTATAGTTTTACGAGCTAGTTTTTATTAGTTGATTAGAACAAGGTGTTTTATCAACTAGTTAATGTTTAAGTGATTTGCATGAGGCATTTCAAAGTTCAAATTTAAAATATAAAGGAAGGATGGTAGAACATGAGAGACATCAAATCTCTATTTTCCATACTTTTTGAAATCTTTAATGTACAAACTCTGATTTTTTAATACAATTTTGTATTTTCATTACAAGTTAGAGTACATGTTAGCATTGAATACTTTGCACATGTTCAAAATTTAGGAAAGGACAATTGCATCAAGTGGGAAACTTTTGATGTTAATTTGTTTTTGTGTTCTTCTTTCATTGAAAACATGAAAGCATTTTTGGTACTTCAGCAATATCTTTTTTGGAACTATGTGTAAATTGAATACATGTTAGTTTAAGAATTGTAAATAGTTCTAGTTTTGTTAGTTTAAATGTACATGTTCATTGTTTTAGGAACCTATTGTTGGAAAAATCAAAAGTTGAACAACCTTAATGGGAATATAAAAACCCATTAACAACATGAAAATCCACAATTTGACATATTGACATGCAATAACCCAGTGGAACCATTGCACATTAACTAATCATCTTTCAACTATTAATGTTCATAATACATTGACTTCAAATATAATACATGATAAATATTTCCAACAATTATTGAATACATGCATTCATCCATGTGTATGTTGTCCTTAATTGTGTTCTAAAAAATAAACAAGAAAAATATTAAAATCCACGATTCAAAAATATTCTTTACATGTTCCACCTCAAGAAAAAAATCCATTATTGTGTAAAAGTTGTTTTTTTTTTAAAATAAAAATAAAACACTAAAGCTTTAGTTCCTACAAATATTAGATTGAACAATGACATAGATTTTATAAAAAAAACTAAATGAGTTAGAAGAACAATTAATATCACCTCATTTAAGCATTTGTTTAAATTTGGCAACTCCAATGTTATGGACAATATAACACAAAAAGAAGTATTATAAATGTTCCATCCAATATCAATTCTACCCAATCAATATTACCCCATCTTCATCATGGTGAAGCAACAATTGGTCTATCATTAAAAAGATGAATGGAACATAAGTCACCATATTTAACAAGTAATGTCCATCTGAACCTCATTATGTTGGCTTTACATGATCTTTTCAACACAACATTATATGAAATTCTAGAATAACAATTCATCCATGTTGGCTTGATATGTTCACATTATTAATGCAAACCAATACTAATGTTTCTTGTGACGTAAATGATGATGAAAATCATGTGACCATAATAATGAAGATAAATTTGAAGAAGAACAAAAAGACATATTAATAGATACAATGGTGCAAAACATATTATCTTCCAAAAATATATATGATTATTTTGAAAATGTTGTAATTGTGGCACCAGGTCAAGATTTCAAACCATTGGGCCTTTTTCAAGATCCCCATTTTGAAGAATTGAACTTTCCTACATTGTTTTTTGGACAATCTCTTAACAACCAAGGAATAAAAATGTCTTATCAAATGATTGCTCAATGGGAACTCTTACATAAAAATCATAATTTTGCCACACATAAGTTATTACAGTATTGATTCATTTCGTTATTTCATCATCTTGGGTGCACATATGAAAAGGGAAACTCCTTGGACATCAACTTCAAGCACGTGATGTTATAAATAGACTAAATTTGGATGTTATTTTACATTTTAATTAGGATATATGGATCTTTCAAGACTACTTACTTCACTTGATTATTTAAGTTGATTAAGAAAAAATGTATTTGCAATGATTCAATAATTAAGCCCCCCAACATTTTTGTTACATTTACTAGTGTTGAAAGTAAACAACTTCCTTTATTAAAATTTTTATATGACTTAAATAGTAAAAAATTAATATTTAACATTCCTTTTGACACATTAGAACCCAAACATGTTACAGATCTTATATGATGTGATCCTATTACATGTACACAATATTATGATCATTGTATGAGATTTTTTTGTACATTGTGTATGAAAGATAATTCCATTTTTTGGAATTCATTAGATTTTTTCTTTGTTACAAAATTTCAAAGTCATGGAAGTCAACATGACAATGGACTTTTATGCACCAATTTATGGTTTGGATTCAAACAATGCAATTGAAAACTTTGTGGACAAATATACATCATGTGATAATAATAACTAGCACCCAATTTTCATGAAGTTCAAACACATCATCACAAAAAAACTTGTAGGAAGAAAAATCAAACCATTTGTTGATTTAATTTTCCATGGCCTCCTATGGAAAAAAAACAAATTCTTGAACCATTCCCAATGGAATTTTTAACCCCTTCAAAAAGGGTTCATTTAGGTGAAATTAACAAAAGAATTTTTGAGGATGTTAATAAAATTGATTTACAAACAATATCTATGTCATTTAATGCATTACTAAAATTGCTTTCTATAGATAAAGAGACATACATCAATGCATTACAAGTAAAATTCTAAAAACCAACAAGTTTTTTACAAAGATTATGTAAAGACATACGAACACATCCTTTTGGTATTCATGTTGGAAATCTTTGGCAAACAAACACAAATGTTTAATTCATACTTGGCCCCTATGCTGCAACTACTTATTGCACATCTTATTTAACAAAATAGTCACAAAAGAATTGAGAAATATAATTATTAGTTGTAATGAAAACAAATTTGAAGCACATATTCACATTCAAAAGATGGGAAATGTTTTTCTTAATGTTCAACAAATGTCAACACAATTAATTACATATATTGTGTTATCTATACCATTATACCATGTATTTAAAACATTTAAATTCATTAATACATCCCCATTACAAGAACGTGCATTTGCGTTTAAAAATGGTGCATCATTAAAAAATTTCCTTTGGATTCTACATATATTATATGTTTATTAATCATTGATAAATACATCAAAAGACCTAACTATTTATCTAACATTTTTTTCATTGAACTTGTTGCAAATTATGACATTATAAATCTTAGGGAAAAAAACAAAAAATCTCATATAATTCATTATGTGCATTATAATGAACATCAAAACCTAGAAAATTACTATAAAGAACAATTATTATTATTTATTCCTTTTTTTTGATAACGAACATGCTCTCAAAGGTGACCATTCCACATGGAATGCGACATGTAACATGCATGAAATACAAATCAATTTTATTAAGAAAAACATTTATATATCATTTTGATAATAATAATGCATACACCACAAATTGGGAAAACATAGAATCACAAGCTCTTGAATTAGCAACAAAAATGACACTAACATATGGATGGATAAATTTCTTAATGCAGATATTGGGTTTTCTTCACAAAATATTATCAATTATACTAGAGTGGAACCATATAACATTTATAATGAATATATTGTTAACTCATGTATAGGTGTCTCCATTATTCCTGATTCAACCAATATTGATATTCAAGACCAAATTATGCCTACCCATGAATTCCATTCATTATTTCAAAAAATGAATAATGAACATCTTATATTTGATGATGTCATGTATAGGAAAAAAAAAATCCAAATGAACCAATTCATTTATTCATTATTGGAGGTGTTGGCATAGGTAAAACTTTCACATTAATGCTTTTAATTCAAGCTTTGATATGGTTTTATAATAGACATCCTCATTTAGACCTTTTAAAAAAGAAAGTTTTGCTCATAACATATATTGGAAAAGCAACATTTAACATTGAAGTTTATGCTTATATGTATTATTGAAAACATGAATCAAAATTGCAATAGAATCCCCATGGTTTATTGAAAAAAAATCCAAATAACAATTAAAATTTGTGGTATATCAAAATACAATCTGTGGTTTTCTACTATAAGTACCTACAATTCCTTTTATTTTTTCCCAAAACTATGTTTAAAAAATCCCCCTATTTTCCAGAATTCTCTCTTTTTGGATTGTCCCAAGTCACATCACCATGATTCAAAACCAACAAGAATTCAAAATTCAAATTAACAAAGGTTCCCCTTAATAAGGGAGTAGGCATATTATATTGTTTTTGGATGTATAAGGCCTTAAGGATAGGGATTGATCATTGAACATTGGAGGTTTAAATTTTGAATTCTTATTTAGTTTTGATTCATGTTGATGGTGACTTAGGGATTGCCCAAAGATGGGAGTTTTGGGGAAGTGATTTTCATTCTTAGACACACAATTTTGAAATAAGGAAATAAAGGTAGGTACTTTGTAATAGAAAATACAAATTCTATTTTTGGTACACCATAGATTTAATCTTGTTGTTTGATTACATTTCAATAGAACATGTAATTTTTTGTTGTATTTTGATGGAAGTTTTCAATAAACAAGGGAAGTATAGACTTTTACAATGATTTCCATATTCAAATTATTGTGTGAATTATCTATTGTATCAAGAATATCATGAAATGAATTGTAATTTTATTCTGATTTTCTATGTTGTATTTTGAAATATAGATTTTGGTTATTTGAAATAACCATGAATATGGTGTTTTAATGAATTGTAAACACGTGTGTTTAGAATCAAAGTAGAAATTGTGAATGTCGCAACCCCACTTTGAGGGAGTTGTGAGGTCGTCACTCACACTTGTGAAAATGGGACTTGGAAGTCCTCCGGGACTCCCGAAAACTCAGAGCGCGATTATAGGGGTCAAAACACCTCACATTGAGGCGTTCTTTATACCGTTGGAAAGGTCTTGAAGTGAAAATGTCCAAAATGGCCTCACATGGGCCATTTGGACATATACAGCACAAGTTATGGTCGAAAGAAGGGTCAGGAATCAAATTGGCAATTTGACTCCCCACCACTAAAAGTCAGGAATCGACCCGATTTCGGTGCGTGCAGGTGAAATGCGACACACCGTTAGAAAGTTCTCGAGGAGAGCTACAACTTTGATTTAGACCTTGTCCCAATCCGAGTTTGGGGCGAGAAGTTATGCGCGTCCAAAGTCCCAAGAGTCTAAACTGGGACAGATTAGGGACTCCACTTTGGGAGTCCCGGGAAAAAGAGCCATTTGGATGTAAGTGCGGCAGAGAGTTGTAGAGAATACTATATGGGGGAAGGTGCTGGCTTCCCCCGAGTCCGGGCCGTGATGAGTCAAGTGAGTCCAGGGTAGCCCGTGGCTCATCCCAACACCAAAAGGGTGCAGAATGAGTTTTAACCAACTTGTTGGTTGGATTTGGATGCAGGATCGTGTAATTGAGTAAGCTTGTCCCTCTTCCTAGTCTATCCCAAAGTTTTTAGCACGCCCCTCTCACCCCCTGTAGTGCTGGAAGCTGGGAGGGTGCTCCGAGTCCCAGAAATTCCGCAACTTGAGTGATTTAGCCCCAACTTGGGGCTAATTAGGGACTTGGGAGCACGTCAATGAATGTGTGAATATTGTAGTACTAATCTATTGTTATAATAAATGTGAAATAATTATGTAGGAATTTAATCCACATCTATTAGTCGTTTGAAACAAACCAATTGTTACATTTTTGGGTTTCCAATTTCCATCCAAGAAATTAATGACCAAGGCAAAAATGTCATAAGTTCCCTTTGACATCCACAAATCAAAGTTGGTAGTTGTAGAAACACATTGAGAAAGCTCAGGTAAGACATAATCTTCTTTAGTTTTTTAGACTAGTGTAGGAATAATATATTATGAAAAAATGTTTTTTGATGGAAAGATAATTTGATTTAATTGCATTACAAATCTCTTCAGCCAAGGACTTTCCATAAAATGCACAAGTAGGTGATTTTTAACAAAATTAGCAAAATCAAATCTTCCAAAAATTGTTTTTGTTGTGCATCTTCCTTCTTATAAGGTATTTTGGTAGTAAAAAATTCAAATATTTCACTTGAAGATACATTTTTCCTCCTTTTAGTAAGTTTTTTTTCAAGTTCACTTTTCATTTGACTATTCATTTCCTTGTCAAAAAATTTTGTAAGCAAAAAATGTTTTGCATCCACATGTTTTTGCAATGTTATTATTCCATTTGTCTTATAGTATGAAATCAATTGTTTTCATAATTTTGTTCTAGGATTAAAAGGTATAGGAGTTTTGTAGCACAAACGACATTGCATGATCTAAAGAACTTTTCTATCTAAAGGCTCATTTACCTTGTAAAAAGCCCAACAAATTGCATTTCTCCCATGAGTTTTCCATCATAATCTTTGCGCATGCAATTGTTAAAGGTTTTATTTCATTCATTCATCATCAATTTGATTGACACTATTGACTTGGGTTTGCAAACTTAAAATTTCCATTGATGTTCTAGTTATTAGTTCATCTTCCATTAACATTTCATTCTCAAATATTTCAATTCTAACATTCATTCGATTATAAGAAAAAATGATTTTTTAAAAGGTCTAATTTGACTGAAATGTCCACATTGACCAAGGGGGATGGTCGTTTTGGCTAAAGGCTTGGGGCATGAAAGACACAAGTTACTTTGGATTGATACATTTGACTAAAGTGACCTTTTTTACCATGTGACAAATTAAACATTTGGTCAATAAGGCCAAAGGTCCATCAAAATCACTAGGGCTTAATCAAATTGACCATACTTAATGGCCATTGTGATTTATAATTAGTAAAATTGGCCATTCTGATTTGACACTTAGTCAAATCAACCATATTAATTTGGTCATTTAACCTATAAGTTTATTTTGCATAAGGTACATACCAAACCTAAGTTCATAACTAATAGGCTTTAGGTTATGCATATTAGACCTAGTATTTATTTATAAAATTTAATGGTATATTTACATGCTACCTTTAAGCACATGTAGGTATTTGAACTTAGTACATTAATTAGTTAATATTTAATAATTGGTAGTTAGTACTCAATAATTTATGATTAATATTTTATATAGTTAATTAATCACCAAATAAATGTTAATTAATAATCAATAATTAATTTATCCATCAACTTATTAATTGATTATAAATTATTATCAAATTATCAAATTTATTTAAAATTTTGGCTAATATTTGATAATGATTTATAATGATTAATAGTAGTCAATATATAATTGTAAATAATGATTGATAAGTGATTATTTTAAATTAATTTGTTAGTTAATAATAATTTGTTATATATTAATTGATAATTATTAATTCATAGTAAATAATCAATAATGAGTAATTAATACTAAATAACCAATAATCAGTAATTAATAGTAAATTACTATTATTTAATATTTAATATTTAATAATTCCTAGGAAATAATTAATTAATAATCATTGATATTATTTATTTATTTATAGTAATTCATCAATCATTTTTTATTATTTTTATTAATTATTTATAGGTAGCCTATCATACTAACTAGGTTAATAACCTAGGCCACCTAGGCCATTTAGGCCTACTAGGTATGTAGTTAATTTAAGTTGCGACACCTAAGTTTACTAGGTAGGTAGTTTCACCTATTAGGTAGGTAGCTTAAGCCTATACCTACTTAATAGGCTAGGCTACCTACTTAATATGCATAGGCCAGGTCTATTAATATGTTAGTAGGTACCTACATAGCCTATTAAATAGCATAGGCATAGATAGTTTACTAGGTAGGTATAAACATAGTGTAATAGGTACCTATAAAGCTTAGTAGACTATATATTACATGTTACTTAGGTACATGCATTTATTAATAGGTACTTCCTACCTATTTAGGCTACCTTACCTATAACCTATTTATTTATGTGAGTAGTGTAAAAAATTCAAGTTCATTAAGTACAATATGCATGTTGAAAAAAAAATTCATGGAAATTGATTACAATATGTTGGTCCAAATCATGTTCATTACAAGTATGTTGTTCAAAACAATCACCTTATGGGGTGGTGGTGCAATGGTTAAAGATTTGATTCTTCAATGTGGAGGTGAAGAGTTCAAGTCCTCACACTTGTAACCTAGGCTACCTTGGCTACTTAAGTGACCTAATTAGGTAGCCTAGGTTGCAAAAGCTACTAGACCACCCAGCTTAGGCTACTTGGCTTAGCTTGAGGACCTAGCTTAAGGGGCTTAGCCTAGCCTAAGGGACTTGGCTTAGCCTAAATGGCTTGGTCTAGCCTAGGTGATTAAACTAGGTGGCTTAGCCTAGGCCTAGGACATAGGGTTGGTAGTTAAATAAATAAAATTTTGGCATTAATTATTAAGTAGGTAGGGTAGGTAGGGTAATTAATTACTTAATATTTTCATATTAATTTTAAATAAAATAATTTAAATAATATATATTTTTGGTCGTTGCCCAAATTATATTATTATCACGGTGGTTTAGTTAAAAAAACCAACCAAAAAGATTTAGTCAAAATGGTTGGGTCCAAATCAATTAGTCCAAAATGGCATTTTGGTCAAGTTAGACATGTGGGCAAAAAAACCATATGGAGGGTTTTTTTGACCGAAATTCTTGGTAAAAAAAACCATGATTTCTTGTAGTATTCCTAGATTTTCATTCCCACTAAACTATTTCATTGTAAATAGAGAACTAACAAAAGTAGCACAATGAAAACATCAGGAAAATGCTAGCAAAATTAATAAACTTAACAAAAATGAATAGAAAATCAAAATTGGTCTTGAGAGAAAAAATGATTAAATATTTCCAAATGTTCCCAAATTTCCAAATTTTAGGTTGTTTAATGAAAAGATGGGTAAAAAGTAAAAATGGGAAGGATTAAAAAAAATATAACCAAGGGGGAAAAAACATTTACAAACACAAAGATTGTTCATTTCTAGGTTTCATTACATGCAAGAATTCAAAATTGAATGCTTATAAACATTTTTTGTCCACCAACTAACGATTAACCAACTTCTTTTTGCAAGACGTTAACATGCAACCAACCAAAAAGAAATTAAAAAATTAAAAAATAATCGAAACAAACAACAAACAACCAAACAACCAAATGAAAACATAAAAGCATTAAACAAAAATTGAAAAACAGAACTTGTGTTGAGAGAAATTTATAATGCTAGAAGGTTTCCTTTTTTCTTACCCCGTAAAAGAAATGAAAGAAAAATGAAAATTAGAACTGAAAAATGTTCTAAACTTTTAAACTAGCAATTGGAAAAACAAACACAACTGAAAAGAATGAAAGAATGAAAAAATAAAATAAAATAACTTTAATTAGTTGTTGTTTGTTTCTTCAAGCTCCAAAAACCAAAACCTACAAGGAAAAAGGGAAGAGTGGAAGTACTAGCTAGGGAAACACAAGAAGTAAGTAGTATTAACAAGGCAAAACAATAGTAAGGTGAAACAACAATAAGGTAGGGCAACAACAAGAGTTTTAGGTGACGCCATTGGTACTTGAAACAAGCAGAGAAATAGCAAAGGTGGAGAAGCAACAAGGTTGAGCAGCAACGCAATAAGGCAAAAAGCCAGGCATAGCAGCAACAATGGTAGAATAACAGTGGCAAGGTGGAGCTTGTAGCAGTAACAAGCTGGAGCTCATAGCAGTAGCAAGGTGGAGCTCATAATAATAGCAAGGTGGAGCGACAATAAGGTGCAATAGTAACGTGGGGCAAGTAGCAAAGTAAAGCGATAATAGCAAGGCGTTGTGGCAAAACAGAGTAACATAATCGACAAAATGATAGCATTGTGCAATAGTAAGACAAAGCCAAAAAAAAATACATGCAAAATCAAACAAACAACTTCAAACAAACAGCTTGAGAGTGAGAGAATTGTGAGAGAAGCAAGGTATGAAAGAAAAAAACGTGAGCTTGGACCCACTTTATAATTTAGGTTCAAAGTTTAACTTAACCTTAATGAGGGTGGTGGCCTTTTCATTAGGGTTATAGTTAGGCCCTAACCTTAAACCTAATGTGGTAACCGCGATTTTCTTCCCTTTTACTTTTACTTAATTTTTATGCTTTTTATTTATATTTTTTCTTTACTCTTTACTTTATTATTTTTTTAAAAATTATATTTATATATTATTATTATTATTAAATTTTACATTAAATTTTTTTTTCTTAGTTTACTTATCTTCTTATTATTTTGGTTTTTAATTTTTACTATTTACTAAACATTGACAGGTTTTACTACTTACTATTTACTACCCTGAGAATTGGACCCTTCTCAAATGTGAGAACTGGTCTGGTTATCAGGTTTTACAATTGGTGAGAACCTCAAAGGTTCTCACCAGGCGGTTCTCAGCCCCAGTGAAAACCTCTGGTCAGGTTCTCACTGGCAGTTCTCATTGGTGGTTCTCACCCATGGTTCTCACTGAGTACGGGACTGAAAACCGCCACGGTTTTCAGCCCTTGGGTGAGAACCGCCCAACACTGGTCCAAACTCCAAACACATTTCAATAGTGCTCTACTTTTCTAAAGGGAGTGTGTTTTGTTTGAATTTGGAGAAATTAGGGACAGTACAGCAGAACTACACAGAGCATTGAGAGATCGAGAGATCAATGCAAGCATACAATTTGTGTGATTCATGTTAATTAGAGGGGGGTGCCTTCCAAGTTCAGAGGTTTTTTTTGTTTTTGCTGAGATGAGCCTCTTTGATTGACCCATCATAAGAACACTTTGAAACTTTGACGACTCCGTGATATAAAAGTATTGACTCCAAACACAGAAAACATGTTTGATTTTCCACCAATGTATATAGGTCTTAAGAACACAACTTTGGCAAAGCATATAGGACAAAGTGACGTGCTATTAAGAACACGTTGAGGAACACATTAGGAACTTGGGGAAAATGGTGAGAACCCATTGAGAACTTGTGGGCAGTTGGGGGGGGGGGGGGGAACTTGGAGGGAAAAAACTGGGAAAAAAAAAATAAAAAAAAACAACCCATCCCCACTCTCCCAAAAAAAAA
>Ga0116231_10002996_pt1 | contig 35288 bp, 29 predicted proteins | sample S1TSphgellanicum_2_FD_89695 | JGI IMG/M metagenome (GOLD analysis project Ga0116231, IMG submission 89695) | Host-associated microbial communities from peat moss isolated from Minnesota, USA - S1T2_Fd - Sphagnum magellanicum MG | ecosystem: Host-associated > Plants > Peat moss > Unclassified...
CATCTTAGTCGCATGTGACAATATGTATACAATGGAGTCAAAGTATGAAATGTATTTGTTGACTTTTTCTTTCATACAATACCCTTTGTCATTTGCAATTAGTTTATCACATGCGACTTGTCTTAGGCGACTAAAAGGATTTTAATTACAAAATGTCTCTTGTGACTAAAATTTTGTTGCAAAGAATAGTTGAAAATACATGTTTTTCTTCTAGTGAATTAGGTTCAATAGGTTCTACATGTGGTATAGAAACTGATTGATTAAACAATCTTTGGTCAATTTGATGAAACTGCTCCAATTTATTGAGTAGGTGAAGTCATTCCATCTCTTAATTAGTGGATACCAAATGAATATTGGTGTGTGGTGTTTGGTTTTGAAAACCAGAAGATGTTATAATTGGTGTAAATGCATCAATTTTAGGGTTACAAATTGCCATGGTTGTCATATAGATACAACCTCATCAAACAGCTAAATAGGTTCATGATTGTCATCATTATAAACATTCATTACCCTTGGTTGGGTTATTGTTTATGGTGTTTCTTGATGAGTAGTTGAAAGTGTTAGTAAGTCTCTTTGCACAACTGGTTCTATGACATTTTGATGTTCATTAACTTCTCCCCTATGTGCTACATCTATGTTTGGTACATTCACAAGTTCATCTCCCATAGGTTGTACTTGATGTTCATCATGTTCTTGTGCATGTTCCTAAACAAGTTGATATATAACATGTTATAACTATTTTTTAAAACTACTAGTAACTACTCTTGACATTTTCTAAAATCAATAGGCTCTAGGAAAGCCCTTGCATTATTTTTTAACATAAGATTTTTTTTAGAATGACCCCTCCTAGTAGTCAAAAGTTTGTATAAAACTTCTTTTACAAATTGAGTGCCTATCTTTCTTTAAAAACTTTACACTAACCTCACCCTATTCCTAATGTTTTCAAACTAATACAAGATTAGAAATTGAAATCCTAAAGTTTACAAAAAACATGCAAACATGTGACAAATCAAAATTTCAAACATGATTATTTTTCAAACTTAATCTATTAAAACTATTGAATCTAACCAAAAATTTTAAGTGTGATTACTTTTGAATTCTAATCCACTACGTGGTCATGAAATGTTAATGGTTTTTCTATTCCCATTAAGGTTGTTCAACTTTTGAATTTTTCAACAATAGGTTCTTAAAACAACAAGTACACATAAGACTCTAATAAAACTTGAACTAACTACAATCCTAAACTAAACATGTACACATATTGCTCAAAGCTTAAAGGAAATTGGCTGCAAATAGTTGATTCATGTTCCATAAATGAATATTAAACACATAATTGAAAAGCTCTTCAATAGGTTTGTCCTCCTAATTCTTACATTAGTTATTTCAACTACAACATTCATGATTGACCATTATAAACATTCATTAGCCAGTACCAAGACTAAGAATCCAAATTTTCAAAAAAAAATACACCATGGCTAACTACTTGTTCAACTAATGGTTTTGCCAAATATAGGTTTTGTAATCCACTTGTTGGCCAACCTATCAACCTATCTTCCTAACCCAGTAACATTACCTACCATGTTTAATAACTGGTTAAATCAGTACTATAGGTTAATTCAAATAATACGTTAAGACAACTATTAGGTTTAACAACCTACTTATTTTATCAACCTGCTACCAAATCTAGATAAGAACTCTGATGCAACTTGTATCTACTGATGTGACTATAGATCTGATGTAATCTAAGTTTGCTCTTATTGTTGTAACTTTGATGCAAGTTGAATCTGACCTTGTTGAACCTCTTGAATTATGAGTTCTATGTTCCTTAGGTTGTATCTACTCCCCTATTTCTATGGTTGCATATGCATATTCCTAGGAACAAAACAAATTCTACTTGTTTAAAAGTCTATTATGATGTAAATGTCTTACTAACAACCTCCCTCAGAAAGCTATCTTTCCCTCTTCTGAAGTCTCTTCGTTCTTCCTATGTTGTTTTTGTACCTAATGGTCTAACACCATCAATATTCTCTTTGTCTTCTTCTTCATCTAAATTTTTTGGTTCTGGAAATAGAAATAAAGGCTCATACTCAAATGATGGCATGACTTTTTCCATTTGAAAAATCTTGTGTCTATACAGCCTTTCGTTTCTCTCATACCTTTTACAGACCTTTCCAATATCTTTCTGGACAATGTCCTACATTGCATCCCACCATATATCTACATCTTTCTCCTCCATTGACAATGCCTTGAATTTTACTTGAAACAAAGTATTATGCTTCTTGAATTCACTATTTTTTTAAAATACACTATCATAATTGAAGGCTTTTGGGTCTCTTCAAGAAGTTTCTACAACTTTTCATTAAAGGCCTTCTACTTCTACAAATTTTTGTCCATTTGTGCATACCTCTGGTCACATTTCCTTTGTACCTCATTCTTGGTTTGATATGCATTGGCATTGTCCACTCTAAACTCCTCTAACTCCTTTTGATGCTTCAAGAAAGTTTACTCCATGTTCTTGTAATATTTCTGAAGTTCACTATGTTCTACACTCAGAATATCCTTCTTTGCCTTTAAGTTCCAATAATTGGCATCTATCTCCTTTAAAGTTACCTGCAAGGAACCCCTTTCTATTATGATGTTCTCTAGATCCTTGCTATGTTTCCCCATATTATTTACCTTTTATTTGGTCACTTGCAATTTTGCTAATACCTAACTATTCTCATTGTTCTTATTCTACAATTTTGCTTTGAGCTTTCGCTCCTTCTCCAAAGCCCCTTACAAATTTTGGACAGATTTGTCCTTCTCCTCTATGATTAATTTATTCTTCATCTCCAAATTAAAAAGTATAAACAAAATATTTGTCATTTATACACTATACTCTGCTGCTTGTTGAAACATTTAGTAGTTTTCCTATGTTCATCTAATTCTACTTCTATCCCTTACACAGATCTTGGTGTATGAAACCTAGGAGTTTGACCTTTGGAACTTGTACTTGAAGATCTTAAACTTTTTTGTGCAATCTAAATTTCTCCAAATACATTTGTATCTGTTGTACAACTTGGTCTTAAAGGGAACATACTTTTGGAACAAATTGTTCTACTTCTAGTAGATCTAGGTCCAGATCCTATATCTACTCCTTTTCTAGGTACTGAGCTTGAAATTTTTGCTCCTTCTTAAGCCATCTCTAATGCTATTACCAATTTAATCTTTGCTCTTGCTTGGGAAAGATTTGTGGTCTTGAATCAGATTTAGGAGATATGGATTTCTCCTTTTATCTTTGATGTTGTTATTGTTGTTTCCTCAATAATTTTGCTACTTGTTGAGGATTAATACCACCCCTCATTACAGTATCCTCTTATCTTATCTACCTCTTCTACAAAATCTCCTTCTCTTCATCATCATCAGATTGAGACATCAAAACTACTTTTCTGGTTGTCCTAGTCTTTGGTTGTTTTTCCTTTCTAGGAAAGATGTGTGTAGGATTCAAAGGTCTTTTGTTTTTAAAAAACCTCTCCCTGAGATTTTTTCTTTTTTTCTTTTATCTTCTTGTGGCTACTCTTCATGCTTCTTCTTCTCTTGTGGCTCTACTATTTCTAATGGAAACCATTTATGAAACATAACTTTTATGGCAAAATGGCATACATCCTTTTTTGGTTATTTTTTGGCTACTCCTTTAATCATGTTTTTCTTACACTTTTCCCATCTGATCAATTCTTTGACCAATTGAAAATACATAATTGCAGCCCAATTGACATACTCTCCATGATTTGCTCTATAAATCATCATGGTAGACTTATTGTTAAAATAATGCACCTTATCTTTTTGGTAGATAATGGGCAAAATGGCAACAATTTTATTGGCATATTCTGACCTCATCTTCTTTACAACCCACCTTTCATAGGTGTTGTAAATGTCTAGGACTTTTATCAACTATATTTGCCAATGCTACTCTGACATCAAACATCTTTACTTGGTTTGCTTTTGTCACTCTTATATGGCAAATTTTTAAAACCTCTACCAATAGATGTTTGTCTATAATTCTTTACTCCTCCCCAACATAACCTTGATTCTTTTATGTTTAGAATCCAACTTCCAATTGTTCATAAATTCAACTAGAATGTTGTGACGGGGAGTCTTCCACTCAACCTTAAACAAACCTACTAATCCAGCTTTGTTTGTCCAAGCTCTTTCTTTCTTTCTAGAGCTTGTCCAAAGCAAAATATTCTTTAGATTTCTATATAATTTTGCTCTGTAAAAGTAAAAATGTACCTACCCTCATCATCCTTATGAGTCTACACCTTCTTCCCATGCAGATGTGTAGCCATTACTTACCAACTTCTTCTTTTCATGCACTTCTTATTGGGAATGTGCACTTCCTCTAGAATTTGCTCTTGAGTAGGTTCCTCTTGATGTAATGGTGCTTCTTATTCCTATTGCAAATCATTTTTTTGGATCTCTCTTCTTCAAAATTTAAAATGGAAATCAGACCAACTTGCTCACTAGGACCTACCTCTCTTCTAGGCTTCTTAAAGTTATATCTCCTCAAAGTTTCTTTATAGTCTTTCTTGTTTTTTCGAATTACTTTAAAAGCTTTTTCAAACTTGGATATTGGAGAAAATCTCTAAGAAGAAGAAGAAGAATAAACAAGAGGAGGAAAAGGAGGACCTTTTTCTAGAGACCTAGATTGCAAAGGCAAAATGTTTGCAAATTTTTATTGTTGCCTTTGCTTTTCTTATTTTTCTTTCAACTTTTGTAATTTCTCTTTAAATTGTCTTTGCAATTTCTCCACAAAACTTTCTTCTACACTCATTCTGGAAACAAAAACCAATAGAAACCTGCTTGTAGAAAAAAATAAAAAGTCACTATATTGTTTACTGCCTTTTGAAATGCAATCATGTGATTTCATGAAGTGACATTTCACTTTTCACTTTAGGGTTAATGTTTTAATGATTTGTCTTTTTTCCTTATTTTTTGACACTTGTCGTTTCTTGTTAAAGTTCATATTAACAACAACATGGGCTATAGTTAATACATGTTGACATAAGAACTTTTGTGGACGTGGCACTGGGTTTTTCTGATGACATCTCTATATCTAATGACCTAGTGTTGTCTACATTACAAACTTCCTCTATCTTATGCTAAGTCATCAAATCAACAGAGTTTTGTTTTGATGTGACAAACTTATTTAACCCATAATCCAGTGACTGTGAAATTGTATAATCATGGTCTTTGAATTTTTTCATAACCTATTGACCCATTAGATTTACTAGAGTTTTTTCTAATACTCCTATCTGATTAGTCCCAATGGTCTCTATTTTCCATTGTATTTCTAACTCTTCATTAGATATTTCTTCCATGTGTTCTTCATCTATAAATTGTAAAGACTTCTGATCCTTTGAACTTTGAATCCCCTTCAATGTTTTATCCACATATTTGTATGGTTTTAGCTTGTTAACATTGATTAATATTGGATTTGGTTCAAAATTATTAATAAAAACAAGAATAATAGTATTATTGGGTAAGAAATTTATACTTTGAATGGACCAAACCATCTTTTCTTAAATTTGCCTAGATGTGTCTTTTCTCCCTTGGGAAACCATAAAACATAATCTCCAAATTAAATCTTCTTCTCTACATTTTTTTATTGATTCCACAAAAATTTGCTCCACTGGTTGGCTTCCACATTGTTCTGAAATTCCAATTTGTTCTCATGTAACTTTTTTAGTTTGTAATTCTAGTTATTAATACTTTGGGTAGTTTTTCATTTTTGTGGTCCCCATTAATAGTCGATAGAACATATTCTATTAACATTAGAGGATGCAAACCATAGACTAACTGGTAAGGTGTATAACCTTTTGCCACTCCATAAACAATCTTATATGAAAACAAAACTATGGACATATGTTCATCCTCGTTTGTTTTTTCTTATTGACTAACTTGGTCAATAGTCTACTAATGACTTTGGTAATAGACTTTGCTCGCCCATTTCCCTGCGGATAATATGTAGTTGAACTCACATGCTTGAACAAAAACTATTATGTTAAATGTTTTATTGTGTCATTGATGAAATGTATTCCTTGATTTGTCACTATGGTCAATGGACATCCAAACCTGGTCAGAACATATTCGTACATGAATCTAGCTCTAATTACTATAATATTGGTTCTAAGTGCCTTTCCCTCTACCCACTTGGTTGCATAATCTATAGTTACCAAAATGTATTTGTTTCCCATTAGTCCTCTTGCTGGTTTGATTGGACCTATAAAATTTAGACCCTATTTCATAGAAGGTTCTTTTGGAAGTGTTGTTACCAACTTGGCCAAACTTTTGTTTTTAGTCTTCCAATTTTCTAACAAATGTCACAACTTTTGCAAAAATCATCAATATCCTTGAATAAAGTTGGCCACCAATATCTTGCATCCATAATTTTCTTTGTAGTAATATTTACAACAAAATGTCTTCCAGTCACTCCTTCATGTAGCTCCTTTAGAACAATTTGTGCTTTTGAAGTGGTCAAACATCTACGCATTCTGCTGTCTTATCCCATGTTATACATAATTCCTTCTTTTAGAGTAAAAGGTTCTACCTTTCTAGCCAACTTCTATTTCTGAGCTAGGTTCAAAGTTTTTGGCATCTGATTTGTCTCTAAATAAATTTCACTTCTTGCATCCATATAGGTTCTACAAAAAATAATGACGTATCCATAGTCTAATTTGGGACAACCAATGGTTTTGAACTATCTAGCAATCTTGATAAAACATCAACAACTACATGTTCTACCAAGTTTGTAGACTACTGTGAACTCATACTCCAAGAATAAAAACCATCTTGTTATCCTTCCTAACACCTATGGACTGTTGACCAAGTACACTAGAGCCATGTGGTCTACATAAAACACAAACTTGTTTCCCAACATAAAATGTCTAAACTTATGCAAAGCATAAACCATTGTTAAGGCTTCTCTTTCTATGGTAGTATAATCATGTTCTGCTTTATTAAAGAGTCTATATGCATATACTATAGGCTAATCATACTTACCAGTTGGGTTCTATGCCAACAATGCACCTATTGCCAACATTGATGCATCCATTTGCACATGAAACTCCATTTGCCAATTTAAAGGTATTAGAATTAGTGTTTCCATGTACTTTTTCTTGATATGATCCCAAGCTTCTTAACACTCTTTGGTCCAAATAAAGGGTTATATTTTCCTCATCAACTTGGTAATTGGTGACATGATAAAGGCAAATTTTTTGATGAAACATCTATAAAACTAAGCCATACCATTAAAGACCTAAATTTTTTGTGGGTTTGTAGGTACTAGCATATTCACTCTTGTTTGAACCTTCTTAAGGTTTGGTACTTTTCTTTCCTTGGAAACTATGTACCCTAAAATTAGTCTTGAAAATACCATAAAAACACATTTCTTTGGATTGAGATTAATTTTATATTCTTTACATTTCTGAAAGCAAAATTTAAACTTCATTAAATGACTTTTTAGATTGCTATGAACTATGAAATCATCCAAAAATATCTTCATGAATTGGTCTAAGTACTCTTTGAAAGCCCTATTAACTACTCTCTGGAACGTTGGTGGCCCATTTTTGACACCAAATGGCATCACCATCCGAACAAAAACTCCCCAATCTTTTACAAAAGTTGTTTTGTACCTATCTTTAGGGGCTATAGAAATTTGATGGTGTCCTAAATATCCATCTAGAAATAAATAAGCTTCATACCTAGCTACAATGTTCAGTACCTCATCAAAAAATGGCAAAGGATAAGGATCTTTTTTCGTTGCCTTATTCAACTTTCTAAAATCCACACAAATATTCAATTTTCCATTCTTCTTAAGCACTACTACTATGGGTGATAACCATGTAGCTTCCTCTACTGGTTGAATGAATATGGCTGCTAATAATTTTTCAACGTCTTATTTGATAGCTACAACATAATTAAGGTTTAATCTATACCTTGTTTGATGTGCTAGTGGTATTGAGGTATCTAATTAAATTATGTGTTGAGCTAATTTTGGAGGTATGCCTTTCAGATCTTTATAAATCCAAGCAAACATGTCGTTGAACTCCATAAGTAGCATCTAAAGATCCTCACTCTTCTCATTTGTCAATTGTGAATTAACCTTGATCTATTGTGGAATTGCTTATGTACCAAGATTTAGTTTAACAAGATGTTTTTCTTTTATCAAAGTCCAACCTATTATCTAAAGATTTTGTACCTGTATTTTTGCTAGTGTCTCATCCATTTGAATATCATCCTAGCTATGATGGTAATAGGAATCTAGATAAACCTTGTCTTCCAATGAAACCTCCAATCTAACACAAAAATCTTTTTGATTTCATTATTGAAGGCACCACTTCTACAACTATTTGATTTAATGTCCTTTGTTTTGAATCAAATTCCTTAGTGCTTCTAATTTTAATATTCCAACACTCAATAATGAAATCGTTTCTTTTGAAAGTTTAATTATGCCAATTGAGAATAGTTTTCGTATTGTCTTAAAGATTAGATCCTTTTCTTCATTTGTTAACCCTTGCATTAAATCATAATAAACAAGTACTTGGGGCCTTCTAGTTTTTGCTCCTAATTTCTTGTTAATTGATATTGTTCTGACTATTCCATTACCTTGAACAATAATGACATTGTTACCCTAATCATGTGTAACCTTTGCATCTTTGAACCAAGGTCTTTTTAGCAACATAAAATAGTTAAAATCTACCACACTGTTTTTCAGAACAATAAATGTGGCTATATGTGGAATACCATGTATGTGAATCTTCAAATTCCTGATGATTCCTAAAGGTCTAGTCATATTCTAATCTGCCATTCTAAGGTGGTATGGAGCCGATTTTGGTTTAGGTAAACCTAACTTTGTTTTGAGGTTTTCTGTTATAATGTTCACATTTGCTCCTCCATTTATCCAAACATCGTCAACAATGTTCTTCCCCACTTGTATTTGGATAATTACCATCTGGTTATCTACCTTCATAACTATAGTGTCTAGTTCAAGATGTGTCTCAACCACTATGGTTACATTAGATTCTGATATTTGCTTAGTAGCTATATTTGGTTTTTTTGGCTTCAATTTCTACCACATATATTCTTAAAGATTTGGTGTTATCTTTAGTAATTAACTTAACCTCAAAGTATAGGTTGTTTTTAACATCTATTTACAAATATCTTGGAATATTTGTTCCACATAATAACTCTATTGATAGGACTAGCAACCAAACTTTGTGACACAATGCGTTTTATGGAAACCTCAAATTTTGGCAATCCTACCCAACTTGTATTCCACTATGTTTTCTCCTTTAGAATCAAATTTTGTAGTGGGTCCTCTGCTTGCATCTCCTAAATAATCTTGACAAAAGATTGTTGTAGTCTTTGTTCCTCTTCCTAGTCAGTAGCAGACTTCTTTTCTATTGGTTCTTTATCCTTAAACAGTTGTTCTTCAATAACCTTGCTCCTGGTGATGGCCATATTTACATCCACCATATGGACTAAAGGATTTAAAACCTTGGGTTCTACCATAACTTGTTTTTTTTTTGGCTTCACTCCTTTATTCTTAAACATATTTTGCATATCATTGTACTTAAAACAATCTATGACCTTATGTCCAATATCACCACAAATATGACAAGATTATCTCACATGCTTTTATACTTTAATTTGTTGAGTTATAACCTCAGAAATTACAAGAACAAGGTCTTCCTTCCTTTTGACTCTATAGGTTTCAACATTATGATTTGTCTTGTGACAATTTGTACAGTACACTCATGTTTCCTCTAGAATTATTTAAGGTTTTTAAGTTGATATTATTTTACTACTTTGTGGTATTGATAGACTATTCATGGCTTCTACTTTAGAAATTCCTTCTTCACAAACCAAAGTTACTTCCTTATGATGTTAAAAAATTTATCTCTTCATACTTGCTATTGTTACACGCAGATATGGTTGTAATTTAACTTTGAAAAAAATAGTTAAGAAACTAATTGTTGTCTTGTGTTGAAGATTATTGGCCAACTTCAGTAATTTCTCATAATAGATTTTCACTCTTTCATTCTTCTCCTACTTCATGTTTTTCAACTTCAAGTAAACTTGTTCATCATTTTGAACTTTTTTGTACCTTTTACAAAAGGTTAGTTGCAATTTTGCAAAAGTACAATATGGATAATCTTTTAGATAATTATTACACTAATTAAAAAAAAATTTAATGATGAAACTGAACAAATTAACAATTTCTACATCATTTGTTTCACTATTTGCTCTAATGGTAACTTTAAATACTTTAACATTAACATCTAGGTCAGAATCCTTGACATACTCAAGATAGTTAAATGGGTGACAATAAGGTCTACTTAGTGGTAGTGGTGGCCTGCATGTATGCACCATTGGCAATCCAAAATATCCTAGAGGTCCTCAAAGTCTCGGTGGATTTAAGTCACTTCCTCCTTGATCTGATGGTTGACTGACAAAAACTATGTTCACCTCTCTAATAAAATCTTCATGCAAATTCACAAATATTGCTCCCTTTGGAGTGTGTGGTCTGGATTTGATATCACCAACAATAGTAATTAGTGTTGACACAAATGGAGTTTTAGTAACTATAATTATAGACTAAGGCATTACCACAAAATACAATGGCACAAATCTTATTAGTTCCATTCTGAAATTTGAAGTTCCTACATAGGTAAGTCTAATATTTTTTTGTTGTAACAAACTTTATAGAGTACTACATCTACCCTAGTCTAAGCTCTCATTTTTACTCTATTATCTTTCCAAATTTATTATCTAAGTCTATCTGGAATTCTAACCCTCTCATGGTATAGATCCTCTAGCTTAATAAGTCCATGATTTCCTATTCTTGTAGGTTTTGGATTCAAATTCTAGAAATGTTCAGCAAAGCCTTGCTTCACATTATTTTCAATAAATGGACATTCATTGATCTAATGTTTAATCTGATGGTAGTATGTGTAACATGGAGAATTTGGTCTTGGAATTTTGTTGACATTATGAATTCCTCTACTCCAATCCCTTGAAACTCCACTATTAATGTTACCATTCTACTGATTAACTTTGGGTTCATTGTACTTCACTCTTACAACCATAGAAACACCTTTTGCTACTGTTGGTTTTACTTTTAGTAAGACTATAATTTCTTGTTTAGTTACAAATATTGGTTCAACTCTTTTGGATATTTTAATACCCTAAGTTATGACTTTTTGTTCAACAACATAATGAATCGAAGGTTCAAAATTCTGAACTTTTTGTTCAAACTTTTCATTCTCTTGGCCTTCTTGATAATAAGGAGGTGAACCAAATTCGTACCTTAATACCACTTCCTCCTTTTCTGACTTGTTGAGTCTCGATTATTCTTTTTGAATTAGAACATCAAAGTCATGTTATTGCATTAGATCTTCTAATTCCAACACAACTCTTTGTCGAAGTTCAAATTTTCGACTCCTTCATATAAACTCAACCTATGAGTTTGCATTTTCAATTTAATGTTCTTATTTCCTAGGCTTTTATTGTAGACTATTAGTGCGCTTCTATGCTTCACCAATTTTCATTTCATGAGGAATAATTGGTGATGTTTGAGGTGTTTTTGTGGCCTATAGGTCTTTTTTTTGTCCACAAATGTTTTTGTTCTCACTACTAAATTTTTTGGGTTTTGCAACTATTGTTTGCAACTAAAATTCAGTCACATGTAACACATGCAATTGCAAATTTGTGTAGTTGCCTAAAACAAATTGGACATGACATTTAGTTGCATGCAACACTACGTATGCAACATGTATATATAATGCTAATGTACATGTTCATTCATACATATTAATCCAAATGTAGTTGCACCTTATGTGCAACTATCCTTGTAACTATAATGTAATTAATAAAAATATGACATGTGTTTAAAAATTGGACAATTAGCTTGTGGACACGTGTCACAATTTAATTATTTTTTCATTTTCAAATTAAAAAATTTATTGCATTAATTTCAATCAATAAAGTTTCTACCATTAAAATGATGACATGTGGCACACCATGGAACCTGCATTGACCATTTGACGCATTTTTTTCTAAACACCAATTATATGACGACATGTGGCAATTAAGGCCCACCTTTTTTATTTTAAAATATTAATTGATAAAATTTGAATTGTCCAATTTATGGCTAATAAGTTGTTGACACGTGTTGCCTAGGTAGGTAGGTAATTATTAAACACTATTAGATTAGTAGGTTTATTTAAACATGTAAGTAGGTTGAACATAGCTAAGTTTAGGCTATAAATGTGAAATTAAAATAATCTAATTTTATTTTAAAGATTAACCATTTCATAAAGGTCAAACTTTATTTATTTATTCATCCTCAATGGCATTTAGTGTTTGGTTCTTACAAAATTATTGCTCCTACTTATATACTGAGCCAAATAAAATTGGAAGCCAAAGGATATGGGATAAAAAATTCCATTACACACTTCATGAACTAACTTAGTTGCACATTAGATGCAACTAATGTATTAGAATATAACATCTAGGGAAAGGCTTTGTTACTTTTGGTCTCCAAAAAAAACTTGAAGCTGTCTTTTTGGCACATCTAACACATGAACAATTGTTGAAAACATATTAGAAATGAGAAAGTTATGGCCCCCCAAAGTAAAGGGGGTCAAAAACTCAGAACAAAATCCATTAAACACTATAAAGGCTGATTATTAAACACCCAGAAAGTTCCTTTTATGTTGTTTTTTTGCTATTAAAGTTCAAACATGATTTGTAGAACTTTAGATGGCGCTCCTATAACATTTTAAATCGTTTAAAATGAATAATAAATAAGAAAGTTACAATGTTTGAAAGTAGAGGTGACGCGCTCCCAAGTCACGGGGTGAAACCCACTTGAAGGTTTCACAAAGTCAAGTTGCGAAAAGTTGAACTTGGTAGCACGCTCCCGGCTTCCAACTCTAGAAAGGGGTAGAGGGTCGAGCTGGGAGCCCCGGGATTAGACTAGGAAGAGGGACTAGCTTACCTCGTGTGAATCTGCATCCAAAAACCAACCAAATCGGGTTAGTTTAGCATTCGGGACACCCTTGGGTGTTGGGACTTGCCACGGGCACTTGGACACACAAGACTCACCACGACCCGGACTCGGGGGAAGCCACCACCTTCCCCCATATAGTATTCTCTACGGCTGGTCGCGGAGGCTACATCCGAATGGCACAAATTCCCGAGACTCCCGAAATGGAGTCCCGAAATTGTCCCGGCGGACTCCTAGAACTTTGAACCGCCATAACTCCCGACTGCAAAGTTGGATCTTGATGAGGTCTAAACCAAAGTTGTAGCCCTCGTCGAGATCTTTCCAACGCCGTGTCGCACACTCAAATCGGACGTCGGGAAAAGGTCGATTCTCGACTTTTAGTGGTCGTGCCAGTTTGACTCCCGGCCCTTCTTTTGCCCATAACTTGGGCTGTAGATGTCCGAATTGCCAATGCGAGAGAATTTTCGATATCTACGTTTCAAGACCTTTTCAATGACACCAAGAACACCCCAATGCAAGATGTTTTGCCCCTTGCTGTCGAGCTCTAAACATTCGGGAGTCCCGGAGGACTCCCAACCTCCAACTTTTCCAAGTGTTGGGCTTCAACCCCACACTTGACCAAAGTGGGGTTGCGACAAGAGGGGTCCAAAGAAAAGAAAAAGAAAAACGTATTTTTAACTTGGAAACTTATTTTTTTTATTTTTTTCTTGTTAATTTTTCATTATTCCTTTTCTTTCGCACTTCAAAGATGATTGTAGAATATTTTTAATAATTATGACTACTTAATGAAAATATGATTTTAACATTATTATATAACTTAAACTAATAATTAGCTTAAGATGTTTGTGTACTTTTAGCTTAATTCAAGTAGCCTATTTACATTAATATTTTAACATAAATAATAAAATTTAAATATATAATACCTATTCATATATATATAAAAAATTGGTTATCATTATAATTATAATAAACATTTCAGTGGTAATTATGAATATTTATTATAAATTTTAATACTATCATATTAATTGATTCTAAACAATTTTTTGTTCAATCAAAGTTACATTTTCTGAAAAATATTCCAAATAAAATCAAATAAATTTTTTTTACTTGCCAAAACAAATATTTAAATATTTGACAAATAAAATTTAAAACCTTGTAATTTATATTTAAACCATGGTTTAGTTTAGTTCAATTGAATTGAATATAATTTAATTTAACCATAAACGTTTTATCTTAACTTTATTTAGCCATAATTGGTTTGGCCTAATTTAATTTAATTATGGTTAGTTTAGCCTAATTTAATTTAGCCATGGTTAGTTTAACTTTGTAGTTTATTTAACCTAGGTTAGTTTAGCCATGGTTATTTTAACTTAGGTTAGTTTAGGTTAGCCTAAGTTAGCATAGGGTTAACCTTAATACTAAAGGCACATGATATTATTATACATAGCCTATGTAGATATATTAAGTATAATGATTTAAGTATGTATAAGTTTAGGCCATCATTTTTATGACATGTGTCCATGTTGTGTACACATTTAGTTACACGTTAGTTGCAAACATGACCGAGATAGTTGCGAATGATAGGATTTCTAGTAGTGTCTATTCAAAAAACTCTTCCAGGTGTTTTAAATCGTTGATCTACCTAATTTGCACTCAAATTGTTGCTAATGGCAACGCCATTTTCCATTTGTTCATGCAATACAACCTGATTTAATTTTCTCCTCAATTTTTAATTACAATTCTATTTTCCATCTTTCCACATTTTAATTCAAATCTGAACAAACTTTTGCATTAAATAAAATCCTCATAATTAGCTACTCTGTTTAGATTTGCTTCTTGGAAAAAAATTTATGATTAAGATTTGCAAAAAAATGCGAAAAATGAAACTGAAGTTCACTATTTATATATAAGAACAAAATTTTCAACAACAAAACATAAACATCATTATGAAATTCACTTTGAATTCAGACTTTGGGATGGTTGCTAAATGGTAAATGCAAAATTTCTAATCTTATATTCTAGTTTAAAATATGGACTGAAATACAATAATAGTAGTAACATAATCTGCTCGTTTAGATCTACTTTGAACTAGTTTTAGAATTGAAATCCAGTAATGAAAGTATGATAAAAAAAATCAAAATAACAACTTTGATTATGGAAACAAAGCTTTTCTAGATATCAAAACATATTTCATTCATATTCCATTAAAACTCCATGTTCTAGAATGATACAATGGTCTTTCATCTCTTTTTCTTCTCCAAAAAATATACCTAAAAAAAAAGTCCTATGTTTTATTTGAATTCAAATGGTGATAATACTATGTAATCTAACTAATAATTCCTAAAACAATAACTAAGTAAATAGAAATATACTAACTAAAATGATTGTAAGTAACTATTCCCTTAACAGTGTTGTGCTCAATTCTACAAGCCAAAGGAAGATGACAATGTTAGAATTAGGGATTGGATTGTGAGAATTTCATAAAAAAGACAAGTTGTGCATTCATTATGCTGGATTTGTTTAAAGGATTTCTATGGTAGATTATGTTGGAGATATGTAGCGAGGAATGACATAAACAATATCATTAGAATTGACAACAATAGGAAGAAAGTAGTAGATTCTGAAAAAGAAAAAGAAAAACCTGCAATTGTGGATTTGAAATAGATAAAACTATAAACAACCAAACTTGAATCACAATGACTAGTCCACATGGCATGGATGAATTGTTATGGGGACAAGATCGCAAGGATGTGAATGATTGGGCTTGACGCACTCCCAAGTCCTAAGTTAGCTCCAAGTTGGGACTAAGTCACTCAAATTGTGGAATTTCTAGATTCGGGGCATGCTCCCAGCTTCCAGCACTAAAGGGGGGGGGTGAGAGGGGCGTGCTGAAAGCTCTGGGATAGACTAGGAAGAGAGACAAGCTTACTCAATTACACAGTCCTGCATCCAAATCCAACCAACAAGTTGGTTAGAACTCATTCTGCACCCTTTTGGTGTTGGGATAAGCCATGGGCTACCTTGGACTCACTTGACTCACCACGGCCCAGACTCGGGGAAAGCCACCACCTTCCCCCATATAGTATTCTCTACAACTCTTCGCCACACTTGCATCCAAATGGCTCTTTTTCCCGAGACTCCCAAAGTGGGGTCCCGAAATTGTCCCGGTTTAGACTCTCGGGACTTTGGACGCTCATAATTCCTCGCCCCAAACTCGGATCGGGACGAAATCTAAACCAAAGTTGTAGCTCTTGTCGAGAGCTTTCCAAGAATGTGTCACATTTCACCTGCATGCACCGGAATCGGGTCAATTCCGGACTTTTGGTTGTTGGGAGTCAAATTGCTAGTTTGACTCCCGGCCTTTCTTTCGACCATAACTTGTGCTATAGATGTCCAAATGGCTCATGCGAGGCCATTTTGGACATCTACACTTCAAGACCTTTCTAACGGTATAAAGAACACGTCAATGCAAGGTGTTTTGACCCTTGCAATCGCGCTCTGAGTTTTCAGGAGTCCCAGAGGACTCCCAAGTCCCCTTTTTCGGGAGTGTGAGTGGCGACCTCACACTTCCCTCAAAGTGGGGTTGCGACAGGGCTGAAAGGTTGACTATGGTGGTAGAAGTTAGAAATTTAAATGCTAATAAGTTATTTAAGATTGTCAAGTTGAATATGAGAGGTAGAGCCAACGAGTGGTTTAATAAATTAAATCTTGCTCCTATTGATCGGACATAATTATGCACATGGATAGTGCAAAAATATAGCAATATACATGCTAATGACATTTGGATCAAATTGGATGCCATGAAACAAAAACCAAAAGAAAAAGGTGTAGAAGTATTATGAGAGGTTTGATAAATTCTTTCAAAGAGGATAGATTCAAGATATAGAACAATGTCGCAAATTCTTGGCCAAGTTGAGGCCATAAATTAAAAATATGTGTGTGGTCAGGACGTATGTTGACATTAAGGAGGTGGTTGTTGTAGTTGTTGAAATTGAAAGGGTGTTGGGAGAACTTAGTGAAATTCCATATGAACCAATGAGGGAAAAACAAAATGAAATTATAACAAGAGAATCCACCACGGATATACAATGGCAAAATTTGAATTAAACCCTCATCAACTTTTTTGGGAAAGGGATTAATGGCAAAGCTGGACCTAGCACAACATTTTCTGCCAACAACAACCATTGCTAGTTATGTTGATAAAAAAAACATATAGTTTCAGCACGCCCTAAACTTAATGACATAAGGCCAAAATGTGCCAAGTGTGGGGGTGGGTACAAGATTGATAACTATGGATTAAAATGTTCTTTTTGTTTTGGTTTAAGGCATATGGAAAATCAATGGTGGAAAAAGACTACAAAAGGCCCTACTACTACCACGTACAAACTTTCTTGAAGTCTTGGTTGATGATGAGGAAGTAACTCTTTTTGAGTTAAACCACATATGTGGAGATGACCAACATGTGTTTTCTAGGGTGGGGATTCTAAAAAAGAGATTACTTGTGATTGTTCGTTCAACAAAAGATCAAGAAGAAGGGATTGGTGAAGAAGAACATTGCGAGTCAAACTTGGGAACTGAAGCAATTGTGAAATCTAAGATTTTGTCTCATTTTATCAAAGGAAAAATTTCCTTGACTCCTATGGAAACCATTCTCATCATTCTAGGAGAACTTGAGTTCCTAGAAGGATTAGTTAAACTAGCTGGAAAGAGAAAGGATGTTGAAGGCCATAAGAACCATGTGGCTGCTATTCATACAATTCCAACAATAAGAAGAGTAAATGTCAACATGCCACATCGCAACAAGACATTGCATTTGGTAGTTGAGATCAATCAAGCATTGATTGAAGGCTTGGTGGACACAAGGGCATCCATGTTAGTCATTGTAGCCAATGTTGTCAGAGAACTTGGTATAATGCATTTAATGGTTGGCCATGAAACCTACAAGATAACATCAAGGCTAGTGCCATATGCACTCAAAAGAATCACATAGCTACTATTGAAAGTGGGAGGAATTGCATGTCAAATGATTTTTTTGGCAATTGACATAGATAGCTATGAATTGCTCCTAGGATTGGATTTTCTTATGAAGATAGGAGCAATCAAGGATGTGGATAAATGCTTCATATACGTACACAATGGACTAGGAATGGAAGTGGAAATGTTACCACTAAATATGGCATTTATATGTTACATGTACTATAAAAGTTTGAAGAAAAGGATAAGTTTCAAAAGAAGCTACTCAACATGGAGATGGAACAATTTTGGTTGAACAATTGGGCAAACTTGATTCGATCATCAAATCTTGATGGTTTAAATGATGAGTTCTCCTTTAAAGATGATGTGATGGAACATGAGGAAAAGGTAGAGGATGATTAACATGAGATCTTATTAAATCTGGAAAATCATATTGAAGAGTTAAAAGACCACAAGATGGATTTGATTGTTGACAAGGAGGCACCAATGCAAATTCTAAATCTTATCTTACAAGAACAACATTAGAATATCTTGGAGGGGAAATTTACTGAAGATAATGCACTTCAACAAAAGGTGTCCCTACATACACCAAATGATTTCATTAGATTTTGAGTGAATTCACTAGTCTTAGTAAGCAGGGACTAGTTGGAAAATAGTGAATTCATTGGTCTAGTGAACGAAGACTAGTGAATTGCACCATATTTTGTGGTAGTGTATGACTATGTAGATTGGATCAAATGAGCAGTTGTAGATGAAGATGTTTAGAAGTAGCAAAGGTTGGGGAAGAGCACTGAACTTGGGGTACACTTGTATTTAGTTCAAGTGACTGATGATTCGATAGACAAGTGGGATCAAATTAGGGCCAAGATAAGACTGGATGAGTTTTTGAATGGAGAACAAAGGAAATAGATGTGGGAGTTGCTGGAAGAATTCGAAAGAATTTTTGCATGGCACAAAGGGGAGTTGGGTCAATGTTCTAAAGGGGAACATTCCATTAACACTCAAGAGTTGCCCCCTTGCCACATGACCTGTACACATTTGTCTTACTAGGAGGAAATTGAAGTAAATTGATAGATCTAGGCCTTGGTGGACTTGGGAAACATGTGTAGAATATGCTTGTAGGGTAATTTTGCCCATAAAAAAGGACAACAAATGAAGATTTTGTGGGGATTATCGTCCACTGAATTTCCAAACAAGACAAGATTCTTTTCCCATGCCTTTGATTGAGGGTGTTTTAAATTAGTTAAGGCACTCTCAATGGGTTTTAACGTTGGATTTGCAATTAGGGTTTTGCCAAATCCCAATGGCACTTGATGATGTGAAGAAAAAAACAATAATTACCAAATCAAGCTTATACGAATGGAATGTAATGTCATTTGGTCTAAAAAATACCACTAGTATGTTTTCACGAACCATGGTTGATGTCTTCAAAAAATGGAACAATTGGTTATTAAAGGTGTTTGTTGATGATGTCAATATACATAGTGGGACATGGTCTGAACCCTTGCATCACATTCAGTTCATTCTTCAGAAGTTGTTTGAGGTCAATTTCAAGTTAAAATCCCAACAAATGTTGTTTTGGCTTTAAGAATATTACATTCTTTGGGCGTGTGGTGGATCGCATTGGATCACAACTTGATCTTGGTAAGGTGGCAGTAATTATAGACTTTCCTATGCCCAAGACATTAACAAATGTCAAGGCATTCCTAGGACTGACATGTTACTACATGAGGTTCATTACAGGATATGCAAAGGTTGCAAAACCTTTGTTTTCCCTATCTAAGGAGTGTAGGTTTGTTTAGATGTCGATATGCCAAATGGCCTTTGGTACATTGAAAGGAAGGTTGTGAAAGCACCATCTTGGTCCAACCTGACTTCAACAGACCTTTTATCTTGGATGTTGATTGGTCAGTGTAGGGTGTAGGAGCCATATTATCACAAAAACCTTGGAGATAGGAACAAGTCATTGCTTATGGAAGCAAAGCTTTATTTCCAATACAACGTTGTTTTCACCCCATGGAAGGGGAATGTTATGCTCTTATCTAAGGCGCCATAATGCATTTTAGGCAATATCTTCACCAAACTCCATTCTGTGGTAAATTAGTCTTACCCACATGACTAATCACCAATCTTTAAGCTTGTGTCCAAGATCACATACTGGCTGGCCTTCTCCTTTGCCATGTAGTCTCAATACAAGACCAGGGAACAACTTTCTTTCTTTCTTGTGTATGGATGAGAGAATGGTGGGGCTTGAATTCAGTCTTCTCAGTGTCTTTTAAGGTTTCAACCTCCTCTTTATGCTGTTCACAGATTTGTTTGTGGATCTTAAATTCTATTGAACTGTATTATTGAGTCTCTTTTTAATGCTATTCAGAAATCATGATAAGTATGGAGAAGTTCACTGTACTTATGAAGATATTGATGTCAGTTTTGTGAAGCAATATCTGTATATGTAATTTGCAATCTAACTTTGCATAGTGCATGGTATAGAAATACTGGATTTCATGTCTCTTTAGGGGTCTCTGGAAAGAGTACTAATAGGTGCAATTTGTTCTTTGGGTGTGAAGTGTTTCAACACAGAGAGAGCATTGGGATAAATACTGGCCAAAACAGTGCATGGTTGCTAGCTGCCAGATCAGAGGAAAACATTGATGATTCTCTACTTGGGATGGTATAAATTCTGATGCTTCTGGTAGATTTCTCTGGGGAATGCAATTATCCTATTGATTATTCTGGAGTCACAAGTTCAGTTGAACAAGGTTGCATCCAAGATCAGTCAGTCATAAGCTCACAAACTGCATATGTAGGTTGATTGGAAATTGATAAGAAATCACAAAATTTGTAATGTCTAAATACGGACCTTGAGAGTTTGCAGCAATATATCTTGTCCATCTGGACATCATTGTGCATCTATCTGCAACATCTGCACACTAAGGCTGTGTTTCTTTTTGCCCTTCCATACACATGAAGCTTGTGTATGGTTTGAACAATCAACTTTTGTGTCATAAGAGTGTCATAAGGTGTATTCAATGTGATGGTGCTGGTCATACAAATGGTGGTGTAACTACAAATTGCAAAAGTCTGCACCTGGGTTGCAAGGTTGCAGGCTTCATCATGGCCAAAGTGCTCAGCACCAATGTGTGACATTATACCTATCTTACAGGATATGTATTGCAAGTTCCATAAATTTCTGGGAAGCTGGTCATCCATTTCTTTCTTTTTCCTCAATGTTTTGTTGCAATCTCCATTGATTGCAACTGTGACTTTTGTTGTTTCAAAATTGATAGTGGCACATGGTTTTATCTTGTTGCAGATGGGTGGTGATGTTCACAAGGTTACTGGCTAAGCTTAAAGCATAAGGAATTCATGTAAACACCCTGTGTCATGAGGTTTGAATAAATACCTGTCACCTTGGAGGAACTTAGATGTCTACCCATCACCATTTTAGACCTACTTAAGAGACCATCTTTATAGTATGGCTGAAACTAATCAAATGCACCTCATGGCAGCCTGATTCTTTTCTATCCACATCATATCTGCAGCTGGTATTTTGCTTTAATCTCTTGCAGTTGAAACTTGTTCCATCTGGTTTAGTTTTGTTGTTTCAATGCAGTTTGCTGTGACACCCCTTGTGGAAAAACTCGGTGCAACTCAGAGAAAGTTCATTGAGAACTCAGAGGGCTATATTAGTATGGAAAGATCATTGAAGGTGCACCTTGTTGTAATCTGCATATTCTAATTACAAGATTATATTTGAACTGTGATTAAAAATCCTCATTGTTCTTGACACAGTAGTTGGCAGTGTTATGCTGCAAACTCTTTGGATGACTGTGCTGTGTATTTATCTAAAAGATTGCTGGGTATGGTTATGATCATCCTGAGAAGCCATCAACAGGTGTTGCACAATTTAGGAGTGTCTAAGGTGAGTGTTCCACAGCATAAGGACTTGACAATGAGAACAAGCCATTCAGTATTGAAAGTATGGCTCAGGATCATGAACTTTGTCACCGGTTTGTTATACCTTTTGGCTGTTAACAGGCTCTTTTATGCTCATGGAAGACAAAAGCAGGGCTGGGGCCTGCCTCTTGATTACAAACCAAAGAGGATTTGAATACTGGCCTGACAGGGAAGTATCTTATGTGATGCCCAAGGAGAAAAGTATATTATGTCATCTGCTGGTCCAAAGGACGCCTGATCCTCATCTAGAAACCACCTCCTGTTCCCAATGTGTTTTGTGAAGTGTAAGACAGCTATCAAACATGATGGAACCATTTGCACAGTCCAAATAGATCTCAACCAAAGAGTGAACTCATTTGATTATTTCTGTCATGGATCCCACTCTGATTCCCTGATTCAACCTTGAGAGATATGTTTCCCAGAATTCCATCCTAGTTCGTTGTTATTTTTATCATTTCAAGATGGAGTCCACTTCATGAGCTAATGACGAAGGTCATACAAAGTGAGTTCATCTCTAAGTACTGTCAGGGCCATTGCTTTTCTCTGCATATTCAAATTTTTGTGACTCTGTCTGGCAACGAGATGTAGTGGTTCGTGTTTAACTGGAGAATTTGTTGTTTTAGCTCTATTAAAGAAAAAACTTTGATTTTGGCCAATCTGGGTTTGGATGCAGTGTGGTCCATATGTTAAGTGCTGATTTCAAAGCAGTTACAAGAATAGTGACTATGTTTTACAAACCCCCTGTGAAGCCTGACCATGTCCTCATAAGAGTTATTTATGCATGCATCAATGCAAATGATGTTAATCCTCTAGTTGAATCCTATATTTGCCTTCCTACATATTTACTTTATTCAAAACTGCAACATATATTGACAGTAGTTCTCAGATTCAGTTTTCTGTCTCAGATCGGGACATTATGCTATCAAAATCTGCATTTGTCTGTTGATAACTTTGAGGGCTTAATGCTTCCTTGCAAGTGATCAAGTGGCATGCTGCTTATAATTTGTCATGCATTCTGCAGAATTCAAATGAGACTATCTGAAGGTATGTTTTTGGTGTTTAGTGTGGTATGTGCAGGTTGAGATAACGAAACTCAATAAACTGTACTGGGCATCAAAGATCAAGGAAAACTGTAGAAGAAAGCAACTTCTAGTTGAAATCTGCTGTCACTTTCAAATGTCTGCCAGCAAAGTGATAACAGTTATCTGCTAGCAATTGCTTGATTCATACAGTTTTCCATGATCTATGCTACCCTGAACACAATCAGGTTTCAAGAGCAAGCTCCAGCTTTTCCCACAAATAATTTAGCTTTAAAGAAGCTCTTATGTGAGTCAGTGGGGGGATTAAGATGTTTCATTCGGTTGCAATCTGTACGGGGGCAAAGATGCACTTGTCTACATGTGTTTGGCAAATGATATGCTCCATCAACACAATTTTGACCAGAATGGAGCACTACACAGTAGATGCCTTCTTTGCAATTGATATTATTCTCAGAATTTTTGTTGCATATTTGGACAGGAGAATGTTTGTGTTGGTTTACGATTTGAAGAAAATTGCATTCTGGTAAGCAGTCATTCTCTGGAAGCAGCTAAAAATTTGATTGTCCTATTGAACTATGGGATGGACTGAATCTGAGTGGAATTTTACATTGAATACATCTACAGAATCCCTATGGCCCAGACTGTCCTGTGAATTCATGACTATATTTTCTGTGGGGAAAGTGACCAATCAACATGGAGCCAGGAAACTTGTCAACCTCCATGGGCTGCCTACACAACAAGTTCCCACAACCATACAGCATGCATGCAAATAAGTTTCAAATATCGTGAATGGCAACATCATGGTCACTACTTGTGAGGCCACTCCCAGCAACCATTCTTTTGAAGCTTCTTCTGTTGTCAATGTGTAATCTACAAGGTGTTGGAACTGGAGGGGAAGAGTCAGTTAGGCAAGCAATTTGGTTTTGTTATCTCTTCGGCTGCCACTTCCAGGTGTTCAAATTTGGAATTGCAATCACACAACACTTACAGTGGGAGGATACAGGATAGACCAAAGCTTCTCACTTTCCTTACTATTTTGTGTTCTCTGCATATCCATTGAAAACTTGTTTCTTTTTTTCTTCCTCTTTTTGTTTTGCAAAGAGGAAGTAAATTAGGTTAAATTGTTCTTAGTGTAGCAAGAAGGTAGTGGTTTGCACCCCTGGTCAAAAAATTGCTTTGAGTATTTTAGAGTGGGCAATTATGTACAGACAAATTTGTTTTGACCTTATACCTTAGGCCTGATAGGAATGGCATGCAGAGGCTGTGAGTATTGGGTGGATTTGTTGATAGTCGTGTGTTTTGATAAGGTGGGAGGGACCTTCTCCTTCTTCTTATTCGATAACAAGTGGTTGCAGTTTTGGATGAGTGCCTTCATGATTCTGGACTGCATTAGAAGAATCGACAACATGGCCTGACAACTCCCACAGGTCCTGGAGGTGTCATCAGCACTTCCGATTTTCATTCTGTACAAGGCATAGCCAGACCATCAAGAATGTGGTTTGCAGAATCAACAACTTAAATAATCTTCAAGAACAAGAGGGTTAAGGGAAGATACCTTACATCATCAATTGAGGTTTTAGCATCTCAAGCAGTTTTCAGTTTTGCTTCAGTGGCTCTTAAGACTGTAATGTCATTATATGCAAATCACATCTCAGGCCCTCAATCTGGAACTGGTGTGAAGACATTTTCAAGCACGGCTCAGAATGAAGGCATTGGATTTTTGAGGCGAATGCTACAGTTGTATTTTTTTTAGAGTGCATAAAGGTTGGTGGTTTGCTTAGCCAAAAGTTGGAGGTGGCATTGGGGGCAATGATGGAGTCACCCTTCCAGATAGGACCCAAAGAACCCAGTTACCAATCTTGCTGTGATGAAGATGGTTTTGTTGTCCAAGATTTTGGGTACAGGAGTGAGGATGGCCATTCATGTGGTAATAAGGACTGCAGTTATGGTGTACCAAAGCAAGAAGGCAAGTCAAGCTTGATGGCTAATACAATAGATCTAATGAGCTCTGCGTTGGATTTAATTACAGGATTTGCACATACCTTGAGCCAGGAAGCAGAAGCTTGTGCTCCTGGTGACATGACCTCAGGGGATCTTGATCTTGTGCTTATTGGTAGAGCTGGAGCATTCAGTGAATACATTCCTGAAACAGTGGAGTTGATAACTCCTGGAGCTGTTGGTCATGCACTTCGTCTTCTTCACTAAGATGTTATTCCATGAGTTTGAAAACAACATACCTGAAGGCCTTTTTGCTTGAGTATTTTCACATACTGGAATCACTTTTGATTGTCCTATTAATGGAGGGCCCTTACAGGGTCCACTCAAATTATCGGTCATCAAAGTCACAAGGGAGGCAGCTGTATTCAGGACAAGTCTTGCTTTGCAATGCAAATGGATTACTCAAACTTTCCTGGTTGTTATGTGAGGAACATTGTTGGTTCTCTGCTGGGTATAATTGGGGATCCATTTCTGCTTGAGGTACAATGCTCTCTTTTTCCAGCATACTGTGTGACCGAACAATAGGTCACCACGCTAGTGTGAACATAGCCTGTTTGAGTTAATTTTGTAGCCATCAGTGGTTCTGGCTGCGCGGATCTCTCCATTACTGATGCAAAGAATGCATGGCGGCTGCTTCTGGATATGCTGTGAAATCGGATCACATGCGAGTGAGGCGGCGCGGATTATGACGGAGTGGAGCTGCATTGATGAGCGGGAGTGGATGGAGCGCCGGCGGAGGGAGAGGAGAAAGGATCGAAGGCCAAGGAGGACCGGGGGAAGAAGTAGAAGATCAGAGAGATTTTGGAGACTTAGTGGGCTATGGCGAGAGTGTAGTGCAGATCATGGTAGATGAGTATAGAGATGCACAGATAGATAGTGGAGAAGGTCTTTAGCTCTGGCTAGTTGTTGAAATTTTCCACTGCGCCAACAATTTAGCTGGACAGTTAAGAATGACTTGCAAGAATAGCTGAGAAGGATTGGAGCCGAGGTGTTTTTGTCTTTGATGAAAATCTGCAGCAAGGATGCTTGTACTCTTTGGACTTTTTATGAATGAAAGGTGTAAGCTCCAGATTCGATGATCAGAATCTGCTGATTTTGTAAGAATGTAAGCGGTGTCCGTGTGAAGATCAGCAGGTCTAAGCAGGAGAGTTTTTAAAGAGAAAAGATCAGAAGGTGTTGGTTGGTTTTAGAATCACACAGAACTAAGTTCCGTGTAGGGACATCAGATCGTCCGGTTTGTTGTAGGGTCTTACACCCTCTCTTTTAGGTTACAACTGTATGTTCTTAAAGAGCTATGTGAATGCTTCCACTAGGCACTTTGACTGACAACTTGAGATACCTGTAATAGACAATCCACCTGCTTGTGCTGCACTCTCCTATTTGTCTGAAGAGGGGGGAAGAGTCGGGGGTTCAGGTTGTGGCACATATCTAGACTGGCAGTTGGAGCTTGGCAAGGTCATGGAGTTCCATTTAGTCTGCCTCAAAAGCTTGCTGGCAATACGCCAAGATGTCAATATGACTGATCACAGGGACTTCACAAATCCCATGGCAATCTGTGGAAAAAAAGGTCACTGTGGACACAAAAAATGCACAACAAGCTGGAGCTCAAACCCAGACCTGACGCTCTCATATGGCTTATGTTGGTGATAGCTCTGGGATGGGGGCAGAAAGGCAGGCAGAAGCCCGGGGAGAGGATTAGGGGATTGCTGAGTTACTTGTTGAAGATGCTGCAGCTGAACAACATCACAGAGGTGTTGCCCTGGGCATGAATTGGGGACTACTCCATCAACTGTATGCCGCTGGGCTGCTTGCTGGGGATGTTGCAGCAGAACTTGACATCACAAAGGTGAATCTTGCTGACAATGCACATAATGGCAAGGATTGGAATCAAGGTCATGGTCAAGTTTCCAACTTTTGGTTTAGGTTAGTTTGGACAGCTCAGCTTGGCTTGACATGTCTTGATGAAGCCTTTCAGCGTAGAGCTCATTCTTACTGACCCTGCCAAAGAATGAAAGGGGCACTTCATAAGGCAGGGGAAATTGTCAAGAAGACTCCAAACTCCCATATGCTGCAGCAGTTTGGGAATCCTGCAAACCCTCTGGTGCTCACTTCAATATGTCTATACACTGTACTTTGCCTCCAATTCTTTGATGGTTGGTGAGATTGTAGGGGTGGTCATGGTAAACCAAAAAGCAGATGTAGTGATTGGAGAACATTCAGTTTCAAGTTTCAACCTTCTCATTTGCATCTTCCCAGGTACCCATTACATTTTGTCATTTAGTGATTTGAAGGGCAATGTTCATATCTCAGGACTGAACAGCTTTTCCACATGAAACATCAGATCAATAGCATTTTCTATTTATTTGATTATATTGGGTGCCTAGTCTCTGTTTATTCTTGGCTTGATTTGATCTTCTGGAACATGGTCTCTTCCCACTACTCCAGCAGTTCCAAAATTTCTTCTTTGAGTAGTGCTTTTGGATTCGTATGTTTTTGTAAGATGGGATACCTTGCGAAAGTTGACAGAAGTGTATAAAACATATAACACCAAATGCAGTGATGGTTCCATAACTCTTAAGCAGTTTCAGTGGATACCTAGTAAGATTGCCCGTTGTTGCTATGACAAAGACTGCAAGGATTTTAAGTATGTTGTACAATACCTCTTGTGAATGCCCAGGTATATTTTGTCTCAATTCTTTAAGTGTTGGACGAAGTAATGCTATTGGTGGATTTGCACCTTCAAGGGACTTCACAGATTACAGCAGGAGATGGAGGTCTTCTTGTCTACTTGTCACAAGGTACTGTTGCACTTATATGAGACTCTTCTGGTATTTTTAAATGAGATTATAACTTATGTGCTGGAACTCCTCAGGGTGCACCAGTGAGTGATTCAAGCTGGCATGGAATCCAAGAAAATGGTGATTTGCTGTAATTTTGCAGGAGGAAGGCACACAAGAGCTGCAGAAGCAGATTCAGAGCAGCTTGAAGATAGTTGCCAAACAATTTGTGGATCTTGTGAAAGCTGGAGATTTTCTGCACAAGCTACATCTGAGGACAACAGTATCTTTTGAATCCCTTGCTGTTTTGCTAAATTATGGTACTATCATGTCCCAGGCAGTCCATGCTTGGGTATATTTGGTCATTGGCTCTTCTGTTATTCTCTGAGTTTGTCTTTGTCCATTGTGATTATTTGAATTTTGGCTTCTTCAAACTTAATCTAATTCTTCTTGGGTGCCCTGGACCCTTGCAGTGCTTAATTCTGTGAATGAATTACAGGGATGGCTCCTTACTGAAACATCTGTCTTACTCAAGCTCTTCATTTGTCCCTCTCAAGCAATATGTTGAGCTTATTGTCAGTTAAAATTGAGTGGCAGATTGATAGTAGCACCTAACCAGTGAGGGGCAGGTCTTTGAGTTTTTAAAGAACCGTTTGTTCTGGGTGTTTAAAAAAATCAGAAGAAATGAACTGCCAGTTTTTGGGTATTTAAAAAACCCCACCCAATTGATGTGTTTTACTAAGATCCTTGTGTTTTGTTTGCCAGTTTCGACTTTTTTTATTTTGTTGGGTTGGGTGGTGGGTCTTTCACAAATTCACCTATGCCATTTAGTTGCATATATAACCAGTGAGAGACTCGACAGGGGTTTGGTCCAAAATCAAATAATTGCCCAACGCTGCAACCAACATTCTGTCTTTGGTGCATTTCCAGTATGAATCTCTATGTGTCATGCACTAGGTGTTCTTTTGAACTCCAAATGAACTTCATTTGCAGCATTGCTTTCTGATTTCTTTCAAAGATCCTGAAACCCTCTGGTTCTCCAATTTGGAGATATTAAATAGAAGCAAAACTGACTGTTCTTTAAAAATTCAAATAGTTGCAAAACATTGTTTTAGACACTTTTGCAGAGCAGTATCATCTTTATTTGTGCAGCGTAAAGCCCTAGGGTGGGTTGCCAAAACAAGGGCCCTAGCAAGAAGCTTCAGCCAAGTCCAACTCTCTATTTTAGGAACTTTCACCCTTATCTTTAGGGCGGGGCATTGCTCATGGTGCCTTCCGCTCTGTGAACCGATGACGGTAGAGCCCAAGGTTTAACAAAGGCATTGACAATAGTGCCTTACCCTTGGTAAACAAACAAGGTGGGCTGTTGAGATTCACAAAAACAAATGTCGTTCTTACACTTACAACCAATGTCCACCATTTTAGGGAGAGAGATTACATGTTATTTCACCCACTCCAATGAAATTGTGCTTGTGGAGGTCCATGAACTACATTGTGTTTTTCACCTAAGATTTTTACAAAATAGCCAAGGGTGAGAGTATCTTAAGGCTTGGTCCATTCATGTCAAAAGTGTCCTAAGTAGTTTAGGAATCTATCTATGAAATAAGGTAGTTTGTCTTGTTTATTTGTTTTGTTCGCTTGTCACCTTGAGATTTCCCAAACCATGTTACCCCTTACTACACTTTTAGTCAAGTTGCGAAGCCCATGATGAGGGATTGAGTGACCTAGCACACACCAATGCACCATCCAAAAAATCCTCCTTTGGTCAAAATGAAACCCAACTCACCCCCACAACAACCTATTTCTGGCAAAAGAGGTAGGTGGAGGGTTTATTTATTTATATATTTTTTCTTTCATGCTTACAGCTGATGCCTTTGGTTTCTCTATTGCCGTCATTGAGAGTTGCAAGTTCCCAATTTCTTTTATTGGTTAAGCTTTTCTTGGGTAGCTACATATATGTAATTTTGTTTTATTTTTTTGTTTTTAGTTTTCATTCTTTTTTGTTTTTTGTTTATTTGGTGGAATTTTTTTGTGCGATTATCATTTTTTAGATTGATTGTTTTGGTTGTTTTCATGTTTCATGTTTTGGCTTTTAAAAAACAGTTGTAAAAGTGTTTTTTTTTTAAATTAAAAAATTTCTAGATGTATAAAAATAAAAATAAAAATAAGTAATATTATATTCTATTTTCTTAATTCTATTTATTATTGTTGTTGTTATTTTTCTGTCTTTTATTCAATTATTTTTCTTTCTTTTTGTGTTTCTTTGTTTGATTCATTTTCATTTTGTTATGTTCTCATGTTTTTTGATTTCATTTTTAATTTTCATTTATTTGCAGGTTCTTTTTTTATTTTTCATAGGAAACGCACAACAATTAGAGTTCAGTTTACAGTTTATGTGTTAGGGTTTAGGGTTTAAAAAAAATCTCAATTAATGTTTAAGGATCAAGTTTAGTTTATGATTTAAACTATACATGAAGGATTTGAAGGTTTTGGTTTAGTCTAAATAAATAAATTTTTAATGTGAATTCATAATTTTTATTTTTATTTCATTTTCATTTGTAGGATTCTCATGGCTCCATGCAACAGATTTCTGAAAGCCGGAGCCTGGACCTGAGTTTTAACATCATCTTGCTTCAGCATGAAATGCCCATGGTTTTGCATAGGATGGAATTGTAATGGCATTTCATACTGCCTCGTGTTTATAATTATCAGTGGCACATGTTTCTTTTGTGCAAGGTATACAAAGCATTCATTGAGTGCGTAATGAAGTTTAGGAAGGAAACATGGTAAGAACAAAACATATTTTCAATGTTTTCAAGTTATTAAAATACACAAGAGATATACGAGTGGCTAGTATTTTTCTGCCAATCATAATGTACCATTCTATTTCATATTGTGTTGATTTTGTTTTGGAAGCCGCAGTGTTCATCAAATGGCAAGATATAAACTTACAACAACTTCCGACTCATGATTTGAAAAGTTGCAGTTTTTTTTTGTCGTTGGTTTGTTTGTTTTGCAATATGTGTAAATGGTTTTGGCAAATAGGTTTTAGGGTACATGCATTGTAGTGTGTTCACTACCTTATTAATGCCATATTGTGAAAAGTAATATAAGGTTTTGGTCAATTTTTAAACTTTGTTTGAGTTTTAGTTGTTTGCCCTGGGGGCCAAGTGAGGGGGCAAATGAAGGCCCTCATGCACCCATGACATTGCTTGGAAAGACAAGGAGTGGGCAAAGAGAGGTCCAAGTGGTGTGTCATGTTGGCACTTGCCCAACCTCAGTTTGTTCAAATTCTTTACTCACCCAACATCTTCAAAGGGTGCATGTCCTTGAGGCAGAGAAGGGCAAACCTTGCTGCGCTTCAACTTGTGGGGATGACCCCCTTGTCAAGACCACAACGGAATGAATTTTCAGCATATTTTAGACTATGCATGTGCAATCCAAACGTGAAATGACCATAAGCCTAGGCAGAATGGAATCACTTGCATTCTTTGGCACAAATGAAACTCAAACTACCAAAAGTCACCCTTGTCCAATTGGCTCTTAAACGGTTGTTGCAAGTTTTCAGCATTACTGAGTGGGGCATGGGGGACATACAATCTAATGTCCACATCTGCATTGAAAAGGAAGAGGGCTTGGGGTTTGTCATCCACACCATTCGATGTGCATATGCAAAGAGGGTTAGAATGGCTTGGGATGTCACACATTAAGAGTGGAAGTTCAATGAGGCAACCCGGATTAGAGAAATATGTGCCGTGGTCAAATTCCATGAATCGAAAATGATCCATGAACAGTATGACCACAAACCTTAAACCAGATTGTCATCATATTTGAGGACTTGGGTTGCAGTTTTGAAAATACTAGTAGCTAGATTTGTTGCATTGGTGTAGGGTTTGAGGATTGATCAATGACAAATCCGTGGCAATGGCAGTTTGTTTCCAACGAGAGCATCGACACATTTATACCCATCAGCACATGGCGAGGGCAGCTACAACATATCGGCATGCACATGGGATGGAGGGTAGTTAGTGTAATCATGATAGTCCTATAAACGTTTAAAACTTATGGAAATAGATGCTAATTACATTTTTTGAAGTATATCATGTCAACATAGGGTGTAGTCAAGTGTAGCATGGTTTGCATGCTTTGGGCATGTTTTGACACGGGTTTGTATCATGAGTTTCATGCACCATGTGTGTACATGAAGGTTAGGTTTATTATTTTTGGGTTTAACATCCACAATTTAAGACCAACATATCCAAATAATGAGGGACATCAATTTGGATCTTGCATGCCCTTAATATTGCAGTTTCCAGTTTCTTTTGTAGGCCAAGTTACTCACCTAGGTATTTCTTCAAAGCTAAACCCTAAACCCATCCAAACACCCACTACAAATTTTTAATCTGAACCAAACATAATGACACTTTGCCAAATGTAGGTACATTTTGTACATTTTATACTGCTGCGATTTTTTCCTCCAGTCTGCCCATTTGCCCGGTTTATTTTCACCTTGAGAAAATATCCAATACCTGAATGTCGGTCACCTGACCCCCACAAGATTCTTGAGGATAAATGTGTGGGTCGGTAGGTAGGTGGGGATGAGAGTCGGCCATTTGAAATATGTAGTGGAATGTAGATGGGAGAAAGAGTAATGGTTTTTTTAGTGCAGAAGTAGATAATGAAGACCTACCTTAGTAAGGTAGGTCGATGGGTGGTGGTAGGGTGGAGAGATGTGGCCAGTTGAATCCAAAAAAGGCAAGCAAAAGAAATTCTTTAAGCTAGGGCTAAGAAAGCTAAAATAAAAAGGGAAAAACTCAATCCAGTCAGGAAACGGTAGCAACCCAACACCCTTCCATCCCATCCATCCAAGGCGGTGCATTTGTGGGTGTTGGTTCCCTATGGCCTTTGATGAGTGAGGTTGCACTGGGGTGGTTTTGCAATCTTTATATTTCCAATGTACGAATTGTTGAGTATCAAATAATTTTGTCATTAAAAGTCCACCAAAATGAAAATTCAAAATTGCAAGCAAATTGAGTTTTGTTATTCTTGGAAAGCACTCAATGAGTAGGAATTCCTGAAGTTGATTTTATAATTTTAGGACATAAGGTGCAAGAGATATTGGATTTTGAATAGTTGTTATTGAAAATCCAACTAAATTATAAAAAATGGTTTTCAAAGGAGAAAATTAATCGACCCTGATGTGTTCACACTTGGGCCAACACCATGAGCCATATTAGTCTCTAAATAAATTTGAGAAAGGGTTTAAAAGGGTTATAGAAATGTAATTTTCCTGACATTATTGAGGGCAAGAAGATCTAGATCTCTTCCCTTTTCTAGAAGTGATATTCATGAATGTAAGATGCACCTTTCCAATAAACTTTTGAACCGTAAAGACTCAACTCTCGCCTGGTTGTAGGCACTTTATTTTGAGAATGCCCCCACCCTAGGGCTTTATTTTTACACATTTTACTATTAAGGAGTAGGCCTAAGATCCCTCTTCTTTTCTAAAATGGATATATTTTCCAAACTCCCTAAGAAACCTTTCCAAGTCCTTTACCTTTATATTTAGGTGTTTTTGTTTTTCCAGTCTATGGTCTCTAATTTTGGCGATTTTCCCATTTCTTTAGATAATATATTTTCAATTTATACTTCAGAAAATCTTCCAAATTTTCAAAAAAATAATCTAGCCATACTGCAAAACTCCCCCAAAGAAAAATGTTTCTTTTGGTGATAAGGACGAACGAATCCATGTGCAATGGAGTTGAGCACGTTTTTGGGTCCTAGTTTGACTTTTGAAACATGGTTTCCCCAAGTTGAAGTGGCCTTTACACTATGGTCATGGACCATGACCTAAGAAATGTGGAAAGCACGCAAAACACATCCAATGGCTATCCCATGGATATTCATAAATCATTTGTTGATGCCTTCGGCTACCAAAATGGTAAAGTTACGACACTAATTGTCCTTTTCTCACCCAACTTGAATTCCTTGGTCCTTTAGGTGTTTCATCCTTGTGTAAAGTGAACTTCAGGGACCATAGACCATGAAATGCATTTTGCTCCAATCATAGAATTTTTTTTTGATGGTCATCGGCTTGCAGTCCCTAGTGTGAAGGGGCCATGAATTTATTTGTTGTGTCCATAGGGAGGAGACTATAAGCGTTCGTGTAGGATTGGGGGATAAAATTTTGGCTCATACTTAAACCAAGGTGTGAATGACATTTGGAATACCATATGCGCATCTATAATGGACAGATACATGTTCCATAATAGTGCATGCATTACATGGATGAGAAATATTACATCCAATAAGTGAAGCTTTTAAGGGCAGTTCATCATTATGCAACGAGGTGCTTGTTCATAAACAAATCTGTTCTCTCAAAAGATTGGCGATTTTTCCCCTTTTTTGGGCAATCTTTTAGGAATTTACACTAGAAAACAAATCTTCCACAGTCTTCCAACTTTCATTTTTTTGTCCCCCACAATGCTGCCAAAAAAAAAAGCTGTCCGGAGCAGGTACTCGTGCAACAAAGTTTGACTTTGTGAACTGGGTTTCATCCGGCCAGAGCCAATTGAACCCCACATGGGGATCTTTTTTAAAATCTTAAACCCCAAAACCCATTTAACTGGCCATAGTAAGCTTGAAAAAATATAGAATTGGACTCACTGACCCTGATTTAGACTATTTAGAGGCTACTTACAAATATTTATAGTATTTATAAGCAATTTAAATGGGTTTCGGGGTTTTTACCAAGATCTGGGTGCAGGGGTCAATTCCCCCTATCTGTTTCATCCCCAATCTGAATTTATTTGTAAACAAATCTATGGTCTCAAAAGATTGGCTATTATTCCCCTCTTTTGGGCAATCTTTCCTGAATTTACACTAAAATAACACAAATTTTTCTTGATCCCCACAAATGCAAAAAACTCGCAAAAACAAAAGACATTTCTTTTTTTGCTAAAGAGGAGGGAACGAATCCACGTGCAATAAAGTTGTGCTTGGAACTTGACCTTCATTTTGGGCCCTAATTTGACTTTGTAAAAACGTCGTCCCCCCCAATCCGTACTTATTTGTTTCCTTGCGTTCCCTTTTCTTCCTAAGCAAAACCATAATGAAAGAAAGCAGAGTTTTTGCCACGAAAATGTTTAGCCAAACATTTTGGTGGCAAAAGGCAGCCTGTGAACTCCGACCGTCCTTGCAACCAACAAGTGCAAGTTGTAGTAGGCGAAAGGGTTTTGAGGCTATTTTTTAATAGGATTTCTTGTTTTTTGGACCCAAAATGGCTGTCGTCCACAAAAAGATTTAGCCAAATATGGCTATATATCGAACATGAAATAATATCCTTCACTCAGACTTGTATATTTTTGGCTTCTCGCTAGAAATCGATTGTAGAACTCTGGAGATTTTTATTGTTTCTCCTCTCACTTGTGGCAACTGAAACCTACAAAAACACTCCATTTTCGGATTTTCTGATATTTAGTTTCGCTTTTTGGA